>Ga0172367_10001835_pt1 | contig 30075 bp, 27 predicted proteins | sample Lak10m_FD_114542 | JGI IMG/M metagenome (GOLD analysis project Ga0172367, IMG submission 114542) | Freshwater microbial communities from Kabuno Bay, South-Kivu, Congo - kab_022012_10m | ecosystem: Environmental > Aquatic > Freshwater > Lake | place: Democratic Republic of the Congo: South-Kivu...
AGGTTCGCTGTATTGGAATGTCTCAAATACACAGTTAGTTGCAACTTCAATGTCGTTGACATCGAGTACGGCATCGACGACCACCACCACAGGCGCTCTGATCGTCACGGGTGGGGTCGGCATTGGCGGCGCAGTGAATGCAGGCAGCGACAGCACTTTCAACGGCGTGCGGGTCGGCAAAGGTGCAGCGAATGTGTCAACCAATACAGCGGTCGGCACGACTGCGCTCAGCAACGCAGGCGCGAGTGGGGGGGCTCAAACTGCGGTTGGTGTTGGCGCACTGAGTGGCGCAAGCACAGGCGCCAACAATACGGCGGTGGGCGAGTCGGCGCTGGCCGCTAACACTTCAGGCACCAGCAATACGGCGGTGGGCGATTCGGCACTGGCCGCTAACACCACAGGCAGCGTCAATGTTGCGATGGGCACCCGTGCGCTGCTCTCTAACACCACAGGCACCAACAATGTTGCGATGGGCCCACTCGCGCTGCAATCAAACACCACAGGCTCCGACAATGTTGCGATGGGCCCACAAGCGATGCGAATCAGCACCGAAGGCAGCAACAATGTTGCGATGGGCACCCGTGCGCTGTTCGGCAACAGCACAGGCTCCTACAATGTTGCGATGGGCCCGTATGCGCTGCAAAACAACAACACAGGCAACGGCAATGTTGCGATGGGCTCGAGTGCGATGGAATCGAACGGCACAGGCTCCTACAATGTTGCGATGGGCTCGTATGCGCTGCTGTACAACGAAACAGGCAACAACAATGTTGCAATTGGCTTGGAGGCAGGTACATACAATCAGGGGGAAGACCCACTCAGCAATACCTCGAACAGCATCTACATCGGCGCAAACGCAAAGGGCTTCGACAACTCCGACGACAACACCATCGTCATCGGCGCAAACGCAATCGGCACAGGTGCGAACCAGACAGTCATCAACACAACTGCGACAACGCTCACGACAATCCAAGGCACATCCACGAGCGTGCTTGCGTTCTCGGGCAACACCATGCGGATCGTGACAACGCGCACGCCTGCATCAAACGCGGCTGGCACCGCAGGCGACTTCGCGTTCGGCACTTCAAGCGGCACCACCTATCTCTACTACTGCATCGCAAGCGGCAACTGGGGTCGTGTCGCACTCACCACGGGCTACTAAAAAGAAAGGAAAACTATGGCACTACTACACAACCTACAAATTGAAATCGGTTCCAAACAAATAAGTTTTGACAATGCATACATTAGAGTTATTGAGTACGAGGGATATAAATCTAACATGGTGTGGAACATGAGGTTCCTCGTATCTTGGAGTGAGTCTGCGAGTGGCTCAAAACTTAAACAGGTCGCTTATAAATGTCCAGTTAATCTTGATGGTGAAAATCCTATGCGCCAGGCCTACCTGTATCTTAAGACGCTGCCCGAGTTTGCAGAAGCAACGGATTGTTAATGATCTGCTGGCATAACCACATGATTCCACAGGCATAAATATGGTGAAGTGCAGCACATCCTCACCAAAGAAAGGGGGCATCATTATGTCAGATGCAAATTTAGACCCCGTTGAACGAGAACTACTGTATGCCAACCTAAAAGATTACTTAATGCGAACAACTCTACTTTACAATTTGGTGGAACAGGGTAAACTAAACAAAGAAGAATGCTACAACAGATTGCTTCAAACATGGATGGAGTATGACGAAGCAGCACAAAAAATCTTCATGGATGAACGCGAGTATCAGAATCGTAAACTAGGCTTAGCAAAAAAGAAACGCCCACAATGACATCTTACAAAACCATTATCGCTGAAAGCAGCCTGTCTCGCATCTATCAACATATCGAAGAGCCAGGTCGCTCATTTGGCGTGATAAGCGCAAATCGTGCGGACAATTCTGATGCAGAGAATAACAAACTATACGCAGAGTTGAAAACCGCAGTACGCGCCATGGGTCTTGGATTCATTGAGATGCGCGGTGGTTACAAGGGCGATCAAGGATTCGTAACTGAACCCAGCCTGTTTGTTCCAAGCATTCCTCGCAAGCAGATCGTGGAACTGGGCAAAAAGTACAATCAACACAGCATCATTTTCAAGGATAGTAGCGAGTTCTCGATGATTGGTACAAACGAGTCCGCAGGCATCGGCAAGACTCTTTCCAGTTTCAAGTTTGGATCGGGCAAAGAGAACATTGTCTTGGCGCAGGAAGCAATGAAAGACTTTTTCTCTTCGTTGCTCAAGGGCAGCCACCGCGGCAAAAAGTTTTTGTTTCGTATGGAAGAGAAAGAGGTGTGGGGATTCTTTCAACACGCCTACGCTCCCAAAGGTGTTGAACCCAAGTGGAATGTTATTTACGAGGAGGTTGAGTGAACCATGAGCGAACAGAACCCATTACAGGCAGCGATTCAAAACATTCACCAAAGCGACTTTGCTGCGGCAAAGGATCGTGTCCACGATGCCCTATTGCTAAAAGCACGGGAACTAGTGAATGTAAAGAAGCAAGAGATTGCAGCAAACCTAGTGACACAGGAGGTAGATGATGGCGGGCAAGCACGGAGCGGGCAAGGGTGACACCTATCGTCCAGTAGATCAAAAGAAGTGGTCAGAAAATTGGGATGCAATCTTTGGTACGAAGCCAAAGAGCAAGAAACTTACAACTAAGAAAGTGAAGAAATCGAAATGAGCAATGTACGCATCGTGAAACTTAGAACTGGCGAAGAACTGATTGCTACCGTGGTTCATAATGGCTCTTCGGATATTCTGCTGAGGAAGCCATGCATTTTGTTGCCAACCGCAGAGAACCAAATTGGTATTGCACCGTGGGCATTCATGTGCAAAGAATCGCAAGCAGAAGGCATCTCGATTTCTCGCACAGAAGTCATGTACGAAGGAACTCCACTAGACGATCTGTGGAACCAATACAACAGCATCTTTGGCAGCAAACTGGTTGTGCCTGAAAGAAATCTTTCCAGTTCCAATCAATCTGGCTTGAAACTCTCGCTCTGAGTGATATACTTGATGCGTAAAGCACCTGTAACTCAGTTGGATAGAGTAGTTACCTTCTAAGCAACAAGTCGCAGGTTCGAGTCCTGCCAGGTGCGTTGGAGAATACCATGATTTCATTTGCCATTCCAAACTACAACCGAGTAGAAACCGTTATGAAACTGGTGAATGCTCATGCAGACACCGCTGCGGTATCTGAAATTGTGATCTGCGATGATGCGTCTAGACCCGAAGTGGTTCAGTCGCTTATCGCCCAAACCAACCACATCAGCAAGGTTCGCTTGATTCAGAACCAAGAGAACTATGGACTGTTCTTTAACAAACTGAGAACTGTTCAAAACTGCAACAACAATTGGGTTGTACTGTGTGACTCCGACAACTTCATGGGCAAAGACTATATTGAAACTCTTCAGCGGGAGATTCCGTGGGATGAGAAGACGGTCTATTGTCCTGAGCGAGTTGGGCCATTCGACTTCACTCCCATTGGTGGTATCACCATGTCTTCTTTGCCCGAAGTGTTCTCTACGCTACACAAAGTTAATCCGATTCGTGATGTGTTTCTGAACACTGGCAACTACTTCTTTAATCGGCGCACTTACATTGATGTATGCGAACAATTTCACACGCTAGGTCTTGATCCCAAGAAACTATGGGCAGCCGAAGTTCATGCTCTGAACTACGCTTGGGTGGCTCTAGGAAACAAGATCAAGTGTGTGCAAGGTCTATCGTACTTTCACGATACCACAAATGCAGACTCATCGTGGAGAAGAATCACGGCAACCCGAGAGGGACGAGATGGTTCTGCAAACATCAGGAATGAAGTGAACAGAAGAATTCAACAGGGCCGATAGTTCAACTGGGAGAACGCTGCCTTTGCAAGGCAGAGGTTAGGGGTTCGATCCCTTCGCCCGCTTTAGGACAAAATGTACAGACTACACATCGACATTCCACTAGACTGTGATCTTGAAACTGCCAAGCAAATTGGGGCAGATGTCATACAAGACCTTTTGAAAGGTCGTGCAGAATCTGTAGCAGAACTTTCCATTCTGAGTATTGACCGAATGATTGCAACTGGTAAACTACCTGAACCACCGACCATCACATACAAGGTGGATCAGATCAACTATAGACTAGGCGACGATGAAGACCGACAGAAATCAAACTACTACATCATGGACAGCAGAGGTCATGTCACACACAAGAAGTGTGTTCTTGTCTTCAGCAAGGATGGAGTATCGCAACCACGGATGGATTGATTCTAGAAAGGAGTGCATCATGGCTGACACCAAGACAAATACTTGCCCAGTTAAGACCGCTTGTGGCTTTTGCTACAAGAATCTGTGGCATTGGTATGTGCTTGTTGCCACGCTCCCCTTCTTTGTGAAGGGTGTGAAGTTCTTATTGAACTTTGCTCAGAGTGCGACACCACAAGTCACTCAGTAATTTCCGTCACGGACGGATCACTCTCTCAGAGTCTTTGCGGGTCTGTAAGAGAGAAGACATATCAAGACCTGCTTTCTTGCGCCGTGGGAGGTCAGTATCTCAGGACGGCTTATACCCGTCTAAGCACAGGGGCGGCACCTGTACGGCGTACTCAAAGGAGACAACATGAACAGTAAAATGAAAGCAGTTAGGCGTAAGCACAAGAAAGCCAAGGAACGCAGACGAGCCTTGGCAGCAGACTCTCGTAAAAATGTCAAAGCAAAGACGCGAGAACGGTGGCTACAAACTGGTCTGATTCCTGCATTCCGAGCATGATCTATTCTTTCGTGGTGTAATGGTAGCACAGGAGATTTTGGTTCTCCTTGTCTTGGTTCAAGTCCAAGCGAAAGAATTTACATAAATGTCCCGCAGGAGATGGCATCTCCCCGCGAAGAAGTTGTTTCTTTGTATTATGTATCGGGCATACATATTTTCAAGGTATGAAGCACATGACCAATATAAATGAAAATCTCGACCGCTGGTTCAAGGAAAAATGGGTTGACATCTCCAAAAAAAAAGATGGCAAACATCCTCCATGCGGACGAGAAGCAGCAAACAAAAAGCATGGCGCATACCCTAAATGTCGGCCATCTAATCGTGTGAGTTCGGATACACCCGAAACATCGAGAGAGATGAGCAAGAGTGAGAAAGATTCTGCTGTTCGCCAAAAACGCCGTGCAGAAAAGAAACGCAGGAAGGACAAGAAACCACACATGACTTCGCACAAAGACATCGAAGAAGCAAACAACTTCAATCCGACCAAAGAATTAAAAAACTATGTGCTTGTTGTGGTCGCCAAAGCAGCCAGGTATGGTGGTATTGATATCATGGGCGTCAATAAGGCCGTGGAAGCAAAGTTTCAATTGGTTCCCAAGATTGCTCTTGGTAAACTCATCTCAAACTCATTGGAGCAGTGGGAAAAAAGCGGAGAGGTCATAAAGGTTGGCGGTGTTTACAAGTTAACCAAATGGGTGAACGAAGAAAGTGAAAACGAACCAACCGATCCTTCGCTTTGGTCAAAGGCTAAATCACTTGCAAAGTCCAAGTTCCGCGTGTATCCAAGTGCATATGCAAATGGATGGGCAGCCAAGTGGTACAAAGATCACGGTGGTGGATGGAGGAAAGCAGACGCCAAGGAAGAGTTTACTGGCAAGCGATTCTCCGAGTTTGTTGCTGAAGCAGATCAGGTAGACAAAGAATCCATGCCATGCAACAAGCCAAGATCAAGCACTCGTCCAGGCAAAAAGCGCATGGTGAAAGGATGCCAGGACGGTCAAGAGAAGATCGTACATTACGGTGCAGATGGCTACGGACACAACTACAGCGCCAAAGCCAGAGCATCGTTCCGCGCAAGACACAACTGCGATCAGGCCAAAGACAAACTCAGCGCACAATACTGGGCGTGCAAAGACTTGTGGGCGGGTAAAGGTGGCAGCACCAAGAGTTGTCCTGGCGGCAAAGGCGACTCGGATTGTAAATACTAAAAATTTGCTTGCATCTGTCGGGATCGGTGGTAGACTTATCACATGATCCGACACCTCGGTTACGCTTGTAAAAACATGACACTAGGCAACAAGGTACTCACCGACCGTACCTTGCGAGAGGCCAGATTTACTCTAGAGCGAGTAGACGATCTTGCTCTGAAGAACTCTCAAGACCTCATTACCATCATGCAATGGAATGCAGACAACGGAATCAAGTTTTTCCGTATTGGTAGTGGTCTGTTTCCTTTCATGGATCATCCCAAGCGATTCTACAAGTTTGAAGACCTAAAGAACTGGCCGATGATTGCAGCAAACATTGCGGCCGCAGGCAAGATTGCAGCAGACAATGGTATTCGCCTTTCGTGTCATCCAGGTCCATATACTTGTCTTGCTAGTCCTGACAACCTTACGGTTATCAAGTCTGTGAAGACCATTGAGATGCACGCGATGCTCGGCAAAATGTTGTGTTTGCCCACAGATGACTTTGTAATCAACTTTCATGTGGGTGGTGTGTACGGAGACAAGCGAGAAACTGCCAAACGATTCATCAAAAATCTAAACACTCTGCTGACAGATTGGGAGCGCAACCATATCACCATCGAAAACGATGACAAGAAATCCATGTGGAGCATCAGCGATCTAGTAGAGTATGGAATCGGCAACAAAGTTCGTCTTGTGCTTGATGTTCACCACCACAGATTCTGCAACCGCGAGTCTTTGCACGATGCAGCAGACATGGCGTTTGAAACTTGGCCGGAAAATCAAGTGCCAAAGATTCACTACTCGGAATCTGCTGAAGGCAAAAAACCGCAAGCGCATTCTGACTATATCTTCAATCCGATCCCAAATGATTTGCATTCACGCGATTACGATGTTATGATTGAAGCGAAAGCAAAGGAACTCGCGCTGCAAACATACCTAAACAAGTATCAGTTGCTACATTCGTGAAACACGGGCCTGTCGTCTAGAGGTCAGGACAAGAGACTTTCAATCTCTGAACAGGGGTTCGATTCCCCTCAGGCTCATTGGAGTTAATATGGAGTACACCATTTATTATTTCTTTGAAGAAAATGCAGACCGTGTAGATGGGTTTTTGATCGAAGATGTTGCTAGAGAATATGAAGATTGCCGCGTCACGAAACTAGAGAGCGATATAAAAATAGACACCAAGACTTTTGGAGAATACGATTATATTACATCTTTCTGTGAAATAGTGCTTGAATGCGACACGATACAATCGTTTGAGTTGATACAAGACCAAATCGAAAAGAGATACGGACTGATTCCCTATAAATTTGGATACGGGAAACAAACATAGCCCAACAACAGAGGCAGCAGACTTAAAATCCGTACAGTAGGGGTTCGACGCCCCTGGCCTGCATTTCGGGAGTATGCAGTTCGCTACATATTGGCGAACCATGCGATCCTTTAAACATCACCTATTATCCGCACAAGAGTTAGATGCTCTACAATTTGGTGCAACACCAAAGGCTGTGGTACGCCGTTTAGAAGAAGGCATATCTAAGTTTGAAATAGATGTGAGTGATCTGTATGTGGACTCTCCTCCTACCAACAGCAGCAAAAGAACCAAATACGAACTGGAAGAGTTGGTTAAACTTGCAAAGCCTGGGTTTTCTTCGGGCCTTGTTGAGTTGCCAGTAATGAACCTTGTGCAGGCTTTACTGGATGAAAACGACTTGCATCTACCCGATCCTTCTCGCAAGCGTATGGTTTCCGTCCTCCACAATGTCCGTACAGCGTGTCTAGCGTTGCAGTACGAGTACCGCAGGATTCGTCCTCGCGCTTTAGCAGAGCATTGCGGTATCTCTCTGCCAGATACATACAAAGACCAAGATGCTACCCCATCGTATCCAAGCACACGAGGAACGCAGGTTGCATTCTTGGCATTGTATTTGGGAGAACGCTTTGGAAAACTTGAGGATGATCTGTACAGACTTTCGGAGGAAACTGACGCTGCACTCATGGCGTCTGCGCTCCACTATCGTAGTGACATTGAAGCGTCTCACGAATTGGCTAGATACTTGTTCACTACGCTAAAGAGGAAACTATAAATGCCAGCAACACCGAGCAATCCTGAAGACTACGCAGCATTGAACGATTTTGGCTTCACCGCAGTTGATGCCGATACTTACAATGCTTCACAGCAAGTCACTACACAACAGAATACACAACAGGTTGCAGATCAGGTATCTGCGGCAGTTGATGATCGGTTGGATAGCATTGACGCAAATCTAAGAACAATCATCGACAGACTCAGCGGAGAAGAGGGTGACGGATTTCCTGCTGCTGCAACTGATATCGAAAGACTAGAGCGAAAGTTGGATGAGATGCTTGAGTTGCAAACTCAAGAACTCTATATTGCGCTGAGTGGTCAATCTGCTGATATCCGCGCAGTCATTGATGAAATAGAAGAGCGCAAGTCGCAGTTGACAGCGGCGTACAAAGCAAAGATGACTACCATCGAGCAGATGGTTATGCCTTTGCTCTACAATCTCAAGAATAACCCTGAGAAAGAGTACATCTACTGGCCAAACAGAGAGAACAAGATTCAAGATCAGATCACTAAGATTCTTGTATTGACTCGCTCTGAAGTACCTTTATGAAATCATTTCTATCGTTCATTTCGGAATCTAAGAACACCCACTTGGAACACTTGGAAGACGCGATCTTTCTGAGTGGAGTAAAGGGTATTGATCTTGCTGTTTCTGTAGTGAATGATGTGATTAAGACTTTGCGCGGAGATGCCAAAGGTGGTGCATTTGTTTCTGTAAAGTGGGATGGTGCGCCCGCTGTGATATGTGGGGAAGACCCGCAAACCAAAAAGTTCTTTGTAGGAACCAAAAGTGTGTTCAACAAAACACCAAAGGTAAACTACTCACACGCAGATATCAACGCCAATCATGGAGGATCGGGAGTTGCTGCAAAATTGCACGCCGCATTTGATGCTCTACAGGGTGCAGGAATTAAAGGTATTCTACAAGGCGATTTGATGTTCACTCCAGGCGATTTGAAAACACGGACCATTGATGGAGAGAACTACTATACCTTTCAACCAAACACCATTATGTACGCTGTTCCCATCAAGAGTGATCTTGGAAAGCGCATAGCCAAAACACAAATAGGAATCGTGTTTCATACGGTGTATAAGGGAAAAAACTTTCAGTCTCTCAGCGCATCGTTCAATCCAAATATCTCTAATCTGAGAGGCAATTCTAAAGCCTGGATTGAAGATGCTTCATTTGTAGATGCAACGGGAGTTGCAAGCATGACCGTAGCAGAAACCAAACAGTTAGAAAAACTGCTGACAGATATTCTTGCCTTCAAGGCAGACAAAGATGTTACAGGTGCGCTACAAATCATTCAGAAAGACCCTGCTATAAAGGATGTGGTTACTAGGTATTTCAACAGTAGCATTCGTGCAGGAGTGGATCAAGGATCAATTTCTGCGCTTATCAAGTTTGTACTCGGACAACCCAAGCCAGATCAAGCATTGGCGCAGCGCATTCGCTCTAATGCAACTGGGCTGAAGAAAGCGTTTGATCTACACAAACGCATCGCAGTTGCCAAGAATGTAATTGTGGCAAAGATGAGTCAGGTCAAAACCATCGGTGCGTTCTATCCAACAGATAGTGGATTCCGAGTTGCGAATCCTGAAGGATTTGTGGCAGTTGCCGCAAAGGGGGTCTACAAACTGGTAGATCGTCTAGAGTTCTCAAGACAGAACTTTACTGCCGTAAAGAACTGGTCTTAAATTAGGCATAGATACAACATCTCGGAAAGGAGATTTATATGGAAACAATTCATAACGCATTGGGTACATTGTTTTATACCGTACTGGTATTTGTCGCTGGTGCATTCATCGGCAAACCACTTTGGGATTGGGTATCCAAGAAGTTGCCTTGGAACAAGTAATCGTTTGAGGTTTAACTGCCCTACGAGGTGTGGGGGTGGGAGGTGATCCAGCCATGAAGTACAGCGATTGGAAGGCTAAGAGCGACCGCGATGCCCTCAACGAAGCGTTGAAAGGCAAAACTGTCGTATTCACTTTCGGTCGTTTTCAGCCCCCTACCTCTGGGCATCAAAAATTAGTGGACGCTATGGCAAGCACAGCGTCTAAAGCAGGAGGAGTTGCACTCCTGTATCCTTCTCGCACCAATGATGCCAAAAAGAATCCGCTAAATTCTGGCGTAAAGATCAAGTGGTTACGCAAGTTCTTTGGTGACAAAGTAAAGGTCATGGACGATGCAGGTGTTAGAACCATGTTTGATGCAATGACCAAGTTTGATTCCGAAGGAGTCAAAAAGGTCATCATGGTGGTGGGTGGAGATCGTGTGGAAGAAATGCGAACATCCATTAAACCATACCTGACACACAAAGATCCTGATAAGCGATACTCATTCGAGTTTGAAGTGGTTAGCGCCGGTGAGCGCGATCCTGATGCCGAAGGAGTAGTTGGTATGTCTGCAAGCAAAATGCGTGCCGCTGCCGCAGAAAACAATATGAGAGCGTTCATGGGTGGAATTCCTCAAGGAATTTCCAAATCAGATGCAGAGTCCCTGTTCAAAGAACTTCGCAGAGCAATGAGCGTAAAGGAAAGCGTGGAACACACGCCAGAAAGTCTTGTAGAAGTCGGGCACATCGAAACTCCATATGGATCGCTTGTACAGTTCTGGCTAGATGAACAAGATGACATCTACTATGCGGTAGAAACCGATCCTGAAGGAAATAGCGCCGAGGGTGGATACGGAACATTGGAAACTATGCTTTCCATGTATCCTGGCGCATGGAATGCACTAAAGGGACAACTACGAGGAATCGTTAGTAGACGAGTCAAGGCTCGCAGAAGTGACGATACTGAACGAGCAGATGATGTTATAGAAAGTGATGCTGCTGGGGACAGCGGGACGGGAGGAGAAAACCAATTTGAATTTCTGATTAAACCGTGGATGCTGCAACTTCAATCTCTGAAAGAAGTGGCTGGAGTGCTTGCAAGCATGAATTACATGGCATCTGTGCCGTGCAGCAAGCGTGATCTTCCCATTAGACTATTGAGATCAAAGCAGTATGTTGATCCGATGGTTAGAAACCTGACATTCGGAAAGAATGAAGCAGAAGAAGCAATAGCAGACGATCACATGGTCAAATTCAATAGAGCGTATCTTGAGTTTGCCAATCTATTTCTGAAAGCAGCAAGCACAGGCAAAGAATCAGATTGGAAAGCAGCACAGCAAAATCTGTGTAAGAACTATTCGCTGATTCAGAGCGGAATACCAACCGAAGTCTCAGCATTGCTATTGAGTGGACCTGCACCGTAAGAAAGGACAGCATGAACCCTACACCATTTTCAAATCAAGATCAGTTTGCCAAAGATATTGCAGGCATCTTACAACAGATGCACGCGAATGAATCAAATCCACTACCATTGGATTTGCAAGCAGCGGTGGAACCAACTAGAACACAGATTGCTTCTGCCAAATCGTCAGACGAAGTTGTATCCATTCTCAAGGCCTCTGCTTCTGCCGTTGGTCAGAAGTCAGGAACAGTATTCACCAATCAAGACCTGTTGAACTTTGAAAGACAAGTACGCAAAGGCGTGTAATGCCATGCGGGTTTGCTATGGAAGTTGCTCTATTGAACGAGTCCAATTTCATGCAGTATGCCATGACTGCGTATACCAACCCATCGTGCGTTGGTATGCGAGAGTTTGTGGAAGACCTTAGTAGAATCAAGTACATCAAGCGACTGCTTAGACGATACAAGAAAACTGGCGAAATCCGAGATCAACTGCTAACGAACCATTTCATTGTACTCAGTAATGTGTTTGGTATAACGGGGGCCGCGCGACTCCTGTTTTTCAAAGTGGAACCTGATCTTCATTCTGAAGTTAAGACTTTCATGGTGCATATAGGAACGCTGCCAAAGCGTATTCCTGAAGCAGACTTGGTACAGATACCCCTCAACAGAGAAATAGTCTGCATCCTTAGAGCATCACGATCTACATAATCAGGCAGGAGAATCCATGAGCGAAGAAACCCCAATAAACAGTCTCGGTGCAGACAACATTCAAGGTGTTCAGCAGGATGGTCCACCAGTAGTTCAAGGAACCTTTGCAGGATGTAAAGTGTTCGATGTAGACAACAACACATTCCATAAATGCATTCACGGAGCAAAGACTCCACACGCCAGATGGAAACGATTTGTAGATTTGGAGACTCCTACTGGAAATGCCATCAGAGACTATTCTTACAAGACACCAGGCAGACATATCATTGTACACAACCCCACCACAGGTGAGATGAGTTACATTAAGCGCGGGCAGTCTAGGAGCAAACCATAATGGACATTCTGCACCGTGACTTTGTTGGACATTCGTTCATTTGGTGGCAGGGAGTTGTCGAAGACAACCTTGATCCGCTACAACTTGGTCGGTGCAGAGTTCGTATTCTAGGATTTCACACAGGTGACAAGAAAGACATTCCTACTGATAAATTGCCATGGGCATATCCTATTCAACCCATCACCAGTGCAGCAATCAGCGGTATAGGTCAATCTCCAACTGGGTTGGTGCCTGGATCATGGGTGATTGGATTCTTTCGAGATGGAGCAAACGCTCAAGAACCTGTGATCTTTGGAAGCATGGGTGGCATTCCTGAGGAAAAAGCAAACAATCAAAAAGGATTCAACGATCCGCGCACAATCTGCGAGTTGAAGGACATTCCCAAAGATGAGTTCAGGGTTCAGGAGTATCCTGTGGATGGAAGAGGTGCAATTCTAGAAAATATGACTGAGGGTAAAACATACCCAAAGCATATTGGAGACGGCCCTCATCAAGCAAGACTAAACGAACAAGACACAAACAGACTTGCCAGAGGATGCAAAACAGATGAAACCATCATCGGGCTAAAGAGAAGAACTGCCAAAGAAAAGATTCCTACCGCACTACAGCCATCGCGTAACAAGAGTGTTCCTGCCGCCGATCCTGCGGTTGGTGGCTCGGTGAGAACCAAGAGTCCTGACGGCCCAGCATGGGACGAACGGAAAACTGAATACGCAGCACAGTATCCGTACAATCATGTGCGTGAGTCGGAATCAGGACACACATGGGAATGCGATGATACACCCGATGCAGAGCGCATTTCAGAGTATCACAGAAGCGGAACCAACTACGAGGTGTTTCCTGATGGAAGCAAAGTTGAACGCATAGTGCGCGACAACTATACGGTGATTCTAAAAGACAACCATGTGCAGATAGACGGTAACACTTATGTCACTATAGACAAAGCACTTCGCATCCTGCAAAATACAGATCAAGAATCTGGCAAAAACTTTGATGTACAGGTTGGCCAAGGAGCAAATGTAAATGTGGAAGTCATGCGCGGCAGTGTTAATCTCACCCTGCATGACGGAGACTACAACGCATATGTGAACGGCAACTACACGCTAGATGTCACAGGAAACATGACCGAGCGAATCGGTAAGAAACGATTTTCGCATTCTGGCGATAATACCCACATCAAGACCAACAAGACTTATATCTTGGAAGCAGCAAAGAATATCCTAGAGTCCTGCGGAGGATTCAGAGACATGAAAACTGGACTTTACACCGCGTTGAAGTCTGGCCAGTATCATCGTTTCGTGAGCAATGCAAACACCATCATTCGCGGCGCAACCATCCAACTGAACTAACATGGGAATGCCAGTACACAGACTCGGAGACTTATGCACAGGACACGGATGCTTTCCATCTCGGCCAAATGCAGGCGCATCAAGCAATGTGTTTGCCAATAGTTTAGGAGTGCATCGCGTAGGAGATCCATGGCAAAGTCATTGCTGCGTTAGTTGTCACGGAGCAAACCAAGAAACAGGATCGCCAACTGTTTTTGCAAACGGAATGGCGGTTGCTCGTATTGGAGATGGTGTATCATGTGGATCGCGCAATAAAACGGGCAGCGGAAATGTCTTTGCGGGGTAACATATGGCAGAGGGAATTGAAAGAACCAAAGAACTAACCAATCGAGCAATTGGTAAATGTCTTCCGAATGCTGATAGACTTTCCAATGCAACTAAATCCCTCATTGACAAGGTAATGAAGGGACAGATATTTGAGAACGCTTCTGCATTGGGAATACTGCAATGGCTATTGTGTTCTGAAGACCTAAAGACTCTGGCAAGTGCCATTCCACCGTGGGCATATAATGGCCCTTTGGGATCACAGGAGGTTACTCCTGAGCAAGCGCATTTCTACGATAGAATCGTGAGTGTAGGAGGTGATGATCTTCTCAGTAAACTAAGAACCCTACAGTTTGGACCAGAAATTGCCGTTGGTTCTCAACCAACCTTTACAGATAACTTGACAACTCAACAAGAACAAATGAGTTCTTTCAGATCGCATACTGACGCACAAAGCGGTGTAGGCGATCCTGTGACACTTCAACGAACAATGGGCATAGCAAGCGCATTCGATTCTGCCAAACAACAAATGGAAGGAACGGATCAAGACAACTTTACTAGATTCTTTAACTCCACAATTCAAGGACCAATCATCATTGAGCAGATGAAAAATCTGCTGTGCATTCCTGATTCGTTGGGTCAGATGCTTCGCAGCATCCTAGACTTGATTGCAAGTTCTCTGCCATTTACTTTAGACGATATCATCGCTCTTTTCGGTGGTATGGGAGTTGATGAGTTCTTTGACAAACTGGATCAGATGTTGTCTGATCTGGCAGGTTTCTTTGAATACATGAACTACATCATTTCGCTTGATCTATCACAGTTTTCTTTGGCGCAAGCATATGTGCAGAGGTTTACGCTTGGACAGTTCTTGGCAGCAATGGTGAACGGTGATGGAAGAGGAAACTGTATCATGCGCGCCATGCTTGAAGAGTTCACGGGCAGTGACAATCTCCGAGATGCAATAACGGCGATTGATATTGAGCGAGACAAAGAAGAAAGAGCGGCCGAGGCCGCATCTGCTGCACAAACTGAATCTGGCAAACAAAGAGCATATGACTCACAAACCAAAGAGAAAGAGATGTTCTTTGAACCCGTTTCGGATGAATTGATTTTACAAGGAATAGTAACAGGAACTCCAACTCCAACTCCTCCTCCTATAGATGCTGCTACTGCTGCCATGATCCAAGCCAAGTTGTTGGAACTAGACGCAAGAACCATGTCAGTTGGCTATGAACAGCAAAGACTTGCTATGATAGTCACCCCCACTCCTGATGGAGATGCATCTCTAGATGGTGGATATTTCAACGAAAGTGAAAGCGGAGGCGAGGATGGAGTAGTGCCTTCTGATTCAGAATGGTACACTCCAACACCAACTCCATCCGCAATGGATTTCGGCGAAGGTGAAGGAGATCCGATATTTGATTGATGTGTGTTCTGGCTAATACATACATGAATAGGAGAACACATGGCAAGCACCCCACAAAACAAGTTCACAGACCTTGATTTGAACTTTGCCAAAAATCCCGTGACACGGGATGTGAATGTTCTACAGGATGAAAGTGCAATCAAGCGATCACTCAAAAATATCATCCTGACGAATACATACGAAAGACCCTTTTTGCCTGAACTAAAAGGCAATGTTACTGCTATGTTGTTTGAACCGTTCACAGACCTAACTGTGATTCGCTTGGAAAAGGGTATTCGTGATGCCATATTGTCATACGAACCTCGTGTAGTGCTTCAAGATGTGATCGTTGAAGGTGATCCTGACCGTAACAGGTTCATCGTAACCATTCGATTTCAGATCAGAAACACATCAAAGGTATCTGAAACGCAGTTTTACCTAGAGAGGCTTCGCTAATGACAGATGCAAACAACAAGATTGCAGTAGACGGACTAGAGTTCTACGAGATCAAAAATAATCTGAAGCGATTCCTGAGTTCTCAGGACAAGTTTAAAGATTACAACTTCGAGGGATCGGGGTTGAGTATCTTGTTGGATTTGCTTGCATACAACACACACTACATCAACTACTATAGCAACATGGTTGCAAACGAAATGTTCTTGGATACTGCAACTGTCCGAGACTCTGTGGTTTCACATTCAAAACTACTAGGGTATACACCAACCTCAAACAAAGGCGCGAGAGCGCAGGTTTCTGTAACTGTAGCAGCAGATGGAGATGGTGGAGTTGCGAGCGAGTTTTTGCCAAGATATAGCACATTTTTGGCAACTGGAGGTGGAGTTAGTTTCTCTTTCAGAACTATCGACACTTACAAGTTTGAACCTAAGTCGTATGACGAGAATGGAATCGTTGAAGAGTACTGGATACCCGAAGTAACTATCGTTGAAGGTAGACCAGGCGTATCAACCTTTATCGTGGATCGAACAAATTCTCCATCGCAGCGATTTGTGATTCCCGAAACAAACATTGATCTCAGTACTTTGAAAGTACGAGTTCAAGCGTCTGTTACTGATATCTCTGGCTATGATGAATACTGGACTCTTGTTTCTGATCCTCTTCAGTTGAATCCTGCAAGCAAGGTGTATTTTGTACAGGAAACCGAAAATACCAAGTATGAAGTCTACTTTGGAGATGACATCGTAGGAAAAGGATTGCAAAACGGAAACATTGTCGTATTAGAATACTTGGTTACTTCTGCCGATCCAACAGAAGCGAACGGCATAGGTGCAACTGATACAGAATCCTTGCAGTCCTTTAGTTTAGAGGCTAGCGATTTTGCTAGTTCCGATGTAGTCACTATTGATCCTGCATTGGGAGGGTCTGAGAGAGAAGGTATTGAATCTATCAAATACTACGCTCCACGCGGATTTCAAGCACAAGATCGTGCGGTAACTGTGGAAGACTATAGTTTCATGCTGGCAAGAGACTATCCATTCGCAGATAGCATTTATGTGTGGGGTGGAGAAGACAATACACCTCCTGTTTACGGAAAGGTTTTCATCTCCATTAAACCTACACGGGGAACAAGTCTCACAAACCAAGAGAAAGAAGCAATCAAGTTTGGGATTCTTAAGAAGTTCAATATTGTTGGTGTCACGCCAGAGATTGTCGATCCTGATTACACATACTTGAAGTTTGAAACCACACTCAAGATGAATCCAGCCAAGACAACCAAAACTCCAAACGAAGTCAAGCAAGTTGTCAAGAATACGGTGAAGTCGTATGTAAATGGAAATCTAGGAAAGTTTGGCGGAAATCTGCTTGCATCTAGATTGTCTTCCAATATAGACTCATCAGACACTAGCGTTGAAGCAAGTGGAACGGTTATTTCTCTTGAGAAGCACATCTCCCCAAACTACGGAACAGACGCAAACTACACAACAAACTTTTCCAATCCCATAGAGCCAGAGACTATTATCACAAATGGATTTTTGCACTATGATTCGGCAAAAGCATTTGAAGCATCACAGTATTCTGTTGCATATCTGAAAGATGATGGCAAAGGAAAAGTGGCTGTGATTACATATGAACCTGCGCCTGGTACAGCAACAAGAGCAACCACTTCTACCGTATCAATCAATCCCTCTTCTCTGGCGGATAGACCATTCCGAGTACTAAAAGCAAATGCAGGAAGCATCGACTACGCAACAGGACAACTTGATTTGCCTGCTTTGAATATTGCAGGACTGTCAGGGGTGAATCCTGTTCTCAAGGTTGGAGCGCAACCAAGTAATTTTGCAGAGATTGTTGCAGATAAAAACCAGTTGTTGGTCATGGACAATGATGACCCTACATCGAACTTTGTAGATGTGAGGTTGTCAACAGAAGGCAGACTCAACTCTCCAAGTTCTGCAAGAAATCAACCAAGTTTCCAAACAAACGCACAGCAACAGCCCGCAAACACTACACAAACACAGCAATCCACCACAGGCACAAATGCTGCTCCAGTTAGAGAATCAGCACCAAAGCCTAAGGGATATCCAAAGTGTTGAGGTAACCCATGCAAGGATACGACAACAAACTACAACATTTTGTTGCTGGGCAAGTTCCAGAGTTTGTCTCTGCGGATCATCCCGTGTTTGTTGCATTCATGGAAGCGTATTTCGAGTGGTTGCAGATCAATGAAGAAGGCAGAAGACTTTCTCCACTTACTCTGTTAGATCAGCGAGACATTGACAATAGTTTGGATTCGTTTGTAAAACTGTTCAAAGAAGAATACCTAAAGCACTTTCCTGAGCAATTGGCATTCGATCAGACTACTGGAGCAATCTTGGACGAGCGCAAACTGATGAAACACATCAGAGCATTCTACAAGGCTAAAGGAACAGAAAAGGCATACAGGTTTCTGTTTCTGATTCTGTTCAACACATATGCAGAACTCTACTATCCGAAAACAGATATCCTCAGACTTTCTGATGGCAAGTGGAATACGCTTTACAAAATGAAAACAACCTCTGCAAATGGTCGCAAACTGTTTAAGTATAACGGTGGAACATTGTCGCAGAGAGATGGTGTGGGCATACTCAAAGCATATGCAACCATCAAAAGCATAATACAGTACACGCAAGGCGGATACGAAGTTGCAGAATACACCATCTCTGCTCCATTCGGGCAGTTCTCTTCAAATGCACCAGTGCAAATCTCTGCACAGAATTTGCCTTCTGTGTCTGAAACCATATACACGATTCTTACTGGGTTAACCATCTGCGATACTGGAGAAACAAACACAGAAACGCCAAATGGATGGAAATTATATCGTATTGGAGACTCGGTGGTTCTGTCTCCCAAGCACAATTATGGTGTGCCAGAAGGAAGCGGAGCGGTTGGACAGATCAGCGAAATCGACTATCTGAAAAGTCCATTCTTTCTGAAAACTGGTGAAAGTGATGCCAGAGGTCCTATCAAAAGATTCAAGATCGTGGACGGAGGAGTAAACTATAATCCTGAAGAGTGGGAAGCCAGAATCATCTCATTGGCAGGAAAAGGAACCGTGATCTCTCCTGTGTTTGGTGCAGTTGTTGAAGACTATGGATTCTACTCGAATGATGATGGTCATGCCTCTTCCAAAAAGAAACTGCAAGACAACAGATTCTATCAAGACTTCTCGTATGTAATCAAAACGGATGAATCATATAACAAATGGATCGACACTATCCGTAAACTCATCCATCCATCAGGAATGGCCGTTTTCGCACAGCAATATCTTTATAGAACAAGTGGTTACAGATTTGACGACAAGAACTTTGTATTCACTTACGAAGACCCAATCATCGGGCACTATACACCATACAGATTCAAGACATACGAAAATTTAAGAAACAACAGCAGAGGAGTGGATTTGTACCCGACAGGTTACAATCCTTTGCGCGGAACTGTAGTTGAAAATGGAACAGATTCGCATGATCCAGGCGATGGCGCTCTGTCTGAGGGATTGGTGCAGGGAGTTCACAACATTTGGTGTCTTGACACCGATCACAATTCCTCAGATTACACCACAGTCAATGGAAGCACCATCATTGCAGGATGTACTGGAACCGAAGAACTGCAATCGAGACACGAAACATGGGAACTCTGTACTGGAACTGGTCCTGGATGCTGTCTGTCTCAAGACTATTGGATCATCTACAGTCATCCAAACAGCAAAGGATACTCGCATATGCCTGCGTATCTTTGCTACGAAGGAGGAGAGATACACTTCAATAGATTCTCTTGTATCAAGTTAAACGACTTCTTCCACATGATTGATAGCAGATACTACCACTCATTTATTCCTAACATCAATAAGTTTGAAGGAGATGAGATTGATGATTTTTCACCACCCGAAGCAACTTATGGGGGTGGTAGTTTCATCGATCCACGCGCCGTGTCACTAGACACAGAACCATACACTCCATTCAATCGGGGAACTAATCCAATTGGTGTAGAAATTCGATTGCAAAGGTATCCAAACACAAACCTACCCGACAATACTCAGTTCCCATCTTGATCGTATAGATACTCCGAGGTAACAATGGCAGTTGACACACGCATCAGAAACAAGTTTAGAGCAACCATAGCAGAATCCCTGCTTGATGAGTTTGATTCTCTTTCAGACTCTCGTTTCTTTCTGTTCTTTGGAAAGAACACGCAATGGAAAAATGAAAATCGTCCAGACTTGGTAGTAGATTCCGTTCGTGAAGATTTAGATGCCTGGATTGATATGCTTGGGGCAGTTATGATTGGTAGAAGCGATGTTTGCTTGGTGATTCCTAGAAATCAATGGCAAAGCGGAACCGTTTACACAGAGTACGATGACATAGTAAACCTGGCAAATCCATACAATCCAAAGCAGTTCTATATCACCACATCGGAAAACAAAGTGTACAAATGCATTTCCAATGGTGGTGGGCTTGCATCTACTGAACAACCAACCTCAACAAGCACAAGCATTTTCTGTACAAGCGATGGATACTTTTGGAAGTTCATGTATCAAATCCCCGATGACCTGTACTTCAAGTTTTCCACAAATACTCACATCCCAGTTGAGTTCATAGAAAATGGATTCGATTTTCCTGGCGGGCTGAGCAATGTTCGATCTTTGCAGTTGGCAGTACAACAATCTGCTATTGCAGGAGCAATCAACCATGTAGTACTTTCTGCTCTTGGAGATTCGTTTCCGCTGACTAGTATTGCCGACAATCAAGTTGTTGCAGCACCAGGCAGAGTAGGAGACACCCTTGTTTGGGTTGTTCCTGCTGGCATTCCTGTTGGAACCAATCTGAACGCAGAAGGTGGGTTGGTTGGATACAGCATCTATTTCAAGAGTGGATTGGGTGCAGGACAAATATGTGAAATCACACAAGCAGAATGGGGTCAAGTTGGTACAAACTATGCAGGATTACTTGGACTAACAATACGAGAACCGCTAATAAGACCAATCTCTGCTTCCATCAACAGAACAGAATTTTCTTTACTTCCAACTGCAAAGGTATATGGAGATGGGACAGGTTGCCAGTTGTTGTGCAAGATGGAACTTATTACAGGAGAGTCGTGCAACAACACATATCAGATCGAAGATATCACGGTGCTTCAATCAGGAAAGAACTATAATAATGCAACTTTGGAGATTGGTCCTGTTACTGCTAGAGCGCCAGTTGCTCGTGCAATCATCTCTCCAAAAGGAGGACACGGATCAGATGCGGTTACCGAACTTGGAGCATCTGAGATCATGGTGTATTGTTCGACTCGCGCAGGAATTGCTGGCAATCTTCCAACCATCAATAACTTCAGACAGTTTGGACTCCTGCGAAATCCAAAAATAGGAAGAGGATCAAACTTAGGCAAATTTGCAGGAAGCGAAGATTTGGACGGATACAAACTTCGTATCATCAAACCAAATGTCATTGTGGTCAAGATCAAATTTTGGGCAGATACGGCTATAGCAGGCAGACACACATATATCCCGTTTACTGGAGACTTTAGGCCAGGACAACTGGTATCTCAAGTTCAAAGCGGAGCAACTGGACGAGTTGTAAGATGGATTCCTCCAGTATCCGTGTCTTCTGCCAATTGCTGCACCGCTATAACTGGCCCCGAACCAACAGGGTATCTTTACATCGAACCATTGGAAGATAGTGTATTCAGAAACGACACCACTTTGCCTATTGTTGGATTGTCAGAAGCAAGAGCAGATATAGGACCTTCTTACAACTTCTTCCAAGAAGATGACAACTTCCTCCCGACCATAGGATACACTTCTGAAACATTTGATGTTGGCAAGTTTGTCATCGGTATAGATTCTTTGACCACGGCACGAATCATTGGATGGGAAGTAGGAACAGATTCAACCGATGGATATTTGATCCTGTCTCAACTGAACGGAAAGTTCAGAAGAGCAACTATAGACGCATTTGGTAATTATGTGGAGGGTGAAAGAATCATACAAGTAACGAGCGTTGATCCATTCTCAGGTGTTTGGAGTGGAAGCAATGTAAGTAGTTTAGGAGTCAGAGAAACCAATATCGGAATCATCAGCGGCGATCCACAGCGAGAAACGCTTGTTCGTTCTGCGTACAGTCAAACCTTTAAGGTAAATGTCAAAGTTTTGAACAATACTCCGAGTCTTGTAGATGTTGATGGAGTTTCCTATCTGTCATTAGACAGCACCATAGACATCTTAGAAGTTGTGACGGGCACTGCTGGCAATCTTGATGCAGATTACAGAAAGATTGGTTCTGCTTCAGTTGTAGACTTTACGCTGACGCAGACAGAAAGCGAGCAAAGTCTAAACTTGGAACTGACCTCTCTGAGAGGATGGAACCGATCATTTGAACCGTTTGACTTTACCACTAAAAAAGGCATTTTGTTGGGATTTGGAAAGGCTGAAAGTGGCGATCCGATATTCCTGCTTACCATTGATACCGTGCTGATTGAACCAAACACTCCGAGCATGGGCGAACGAGCCGATGTAACCCCACCCGACCTTCAAATCAATAGTGGCGAAATCGTATACATAGACAATATCAGGGCAATCACTCGTAATCCTGAGCGGCTTGAAGAGTTCAAGTTGATTCTAAGGTTCTAAAGGACTAAGAATGGCAGAGATCGAACCAACAAAATTCGCAGGCTTCCCGTACTACGACGACTATCAGGACAGCAAGAAGTTCATCAAGATGCTGTTCAAGCCAGGCTATGCATTGCAGGCACGCGAACTCACACAACTACAGACGGTTCTGCAAAAGCAAATCAGTAGATTTGCCAATCACATCTTCAAGGATGGAAGTCCTGTAGTAGACGGACAACTTGGCATTGTAGAAAGCAATTTCATTCGCATTGAGGTTGCTGTTACTGGTTCTGATGGCGTATATCGAGATGTTATCCCTTCTCAGTTTGTTGGAAAGACTCTCGTAAATCTCGACCAAAATTCTGCTCAACTCCGAATGAAAGTTTTGCACGCCGAAGCAACAGAAGCAGTATCGGATATTGAGGGAGACAACTATCATGTTCTGTTTGTAGAGTATCAAAATTCTGTAACAGTACGAAATCAAACCACAGGTGCAGACGAAACCATATCAAACTTGGAAGGCCTGTACGAATATCTTACAGGTTCTCAAAAGAATCTGGCTGTAGTTTCTCTTGTTGACGAAACAACAAACGCAGAAGTATACACCAGTTTGCAATGCCGAGTAAAGATCGGCGATCCCACAGTAGACAAAATTGCCACCTTTGGTAAAGCATATCTCATGTCTAACCAAGATGGAATCTACTACATTGATGGTGCATTTGTTCTTGCAAGTGGTCAAACCATTGCTTTGAAGCGTAAGGCAAGACTACAGAGTGAGGTGTTTGGTCCTCTCGCTGCGGACAGTTCAGTAGAAACTGAGTGGACTAGTTCCCCAGGCGAAACTGCAACTAGTGGAGGATGGGTGTTTGTTACTGGCAGCGAAACTCAAATAGAGTCTTTGGTTGGAGTTCGTCTGTATCAGTTCCCGTCTTGCAGAGTTGGATTTACTATCAAGCGTGAAGTGATTGATGCAGATGCAGATACAACCCTACTTGATCCTGCATATGGATCATACAACTATGCTGCTCCTGGCGCAGATCGCTACAAGGTTGATTTGATTCTAGATCAACTTGCATTTACAAACCTTGATACGCTTGCAGATGCAGAGCAATACAAAACGACAAACTTTGCTGAACTTACCAGAGTAGTCGATGGAAACATTCGCTATTCGGTAAAGTATCCGATCTACAGCGATATTGAAGAAACTCTTGCTCGTAGAACATACGATGAATCAGGATCATACACAGTAAAGCCGTTTGTTCTTGATATCGAAGAGTATTTCAATGATGAGAAGATGTGTGTGCTGCGTAGTGGAGTGCGCGAAATTGAAGGCGCTCCAAATTCCACATACTACACGGTCAGAAATGAAGCAGGCTTTGCAGATATTACTGATGGATTCCCAGCCAACATTAGTCTGTATGGAATCAGAAATGATGGATTGGCGTGGAAAGCATTGGTTGCAAATTTTGATACATTCCTTGCAAGACAAGGAGAGGTAGACTACCGCGAAAGTGGATACGGAACCACATTGTTGTACATGATCTTTGGAACTCCTGAAGAGGGAGATACCATTGTGTCTGAGCATTACAACAAGCCAGGAACAAACAGTCGCTTCTTCTTGAAGTCTGAGATTCCTGTTACTGGAGATGTCTACGATTTCCTCTACACAAAGGGAGATGGAGAACCTAGAAAAGTTCTTTCTCAAACAGGCGAAGAAGCAAGAGACTATCTCACAGTTTTTCCTCATGTGTCTGTATTTGCAGACAATCGCTTCAATGGAAAGTATACTCTTGCTAGACTGCATCCTGAGTGGACATCAGATGATGCAGACCCATCCACAGCCGATGTAGTAGAAGCCTTGGAGTCGGCAAAGAGCAAACTTGCAGTAGGTGTTGGAACAGGCAAAGCGTACATCTATGGATACGAGTTTGAGAATCAGAACACCAAATTCTTGCCGATAGAAAAAGCAAGAGCATCTGAAAGTGTAATCGGAGAAGAAGTAAATCTTCTAATTGGAAACTATGTGGTCTGCGAACCGCCGCTCGGAGACACTACTGCTCCCACCACTCTTCGTATTCCATCATGGAGTTCAATGCCACAAGTTGAATTGTGGAACCAACTATCTCCCGATGCAATCACAGGAAATGACGATGGAAACACGCTTGTGGGAACTGCTCGTATCAGAGGAGTAAGTCCCAATGAAGGCAAAGTGAATGTCCATCTGTGCGATATTCAGATCAACGAAGGCAAGTACTTTGCAGACTTTGACCATATTCGCTTCCGCTATCAGAATGTAGAAGACACAGTAGTTACTGGAGATCAGATGGCTGGAACAGTGGAACTGTTCCATATCAGCATTACTGGTGGTTTGTCTGGTTTTGGAGGCACCTCATTCACGCGAGTAGAACAGACAAGTCCATCAGGAACGGTTTTTGTAGATTACTACGATACTATTCTATTTGCTCCGAAAGCAAATCTTGCTCTGTTTGATCTTCCAAGTCTTTGCTCAGTAAAGCAAATCAATGAGTTTGCGAAGGTAAAGTACGACTGCAAAAAGTCTTTCTCCAAGCAACTGGTCAACGGCGCAGGAGGAGCAGGATCAAACTTCGTGGATGGTATTGGTCTACTATGGAAACAGTACGGAAGCGGAGCAAACTTGATGTGGATTCTGTGCAATCAGACCACGGGGGTTGGTATAGTTGCCAATACTGCTGGCTCTTCAAACGAAACTCTGTATACTTTCAAGGGATCGACTCCAATATCTTCGGCAGGAATTGCAGGAGGATCAGCATTTGAAGCATCCATCAATACTGCTCTTTCAACCAATTTGTCATTCTTTCAAGCAGACAATCTAGACAAGATCATGCTATTCAATGCCAACACAAACAAAATGTTTACTGTTGGTTCAATCGCAGATAACACAAGTCCGATCAAAGCATTGACCAATGCTGACAAAACTGTTCTGTATATCGTGTACAAACCAACAGGTGGCACAGATACGCTTGGAATCACTACCAAGTCATTTACTTTGGAGACTGTGGTGGCAGCACAGACTGCTGGCTCGGCATCAACCACAAACTTCAGAAAGAAGTCTGCATCTGTGATTGCAGAATATACTGGAGAAAAGTGGGACAAGTACTTTGACCAAGACGGATACTTTATGGTTCCTCTCCAAAACTGGGATGGAATTTTCCAGTTCAATGGAGATGATTCAGATGATCCGTGGAATGTAAACTACACAGATGATGGTCAAAACGGATGGGATTTGTGGACAGAAGATGATGACGGAACTGCTGCAAACTCTAATTCTTTTCAGAACCCAAGTCTGCCAGAAGAGTATGTGACAAGTCTAGGTTTCTCAGACATTCTATCAGTAGATGAAGTACTTGTGTGGGATAACACAGACGGAGCAAATCTAACTGGTAAGCGCGATGTGACCAAATACTTTGAGATGCTGAACGGATCGAATGATAACTTCTACGATCACGGAAAACTAGTGATCCGCAAAAGCACTCTGCAAAGCCTGAAACAACAGTTTCCAGGCATCTTCAAGAACAAAGGTAATGAACTAGACTATACTCTGTTCGTTCGCTTCAAGTTCTTCAAGCACAGCGGAAGCGGCCCATTCACCATCAATTCTTACGAGCATTACGATCATCACCCATTCTTCAATCGCTACGAAGACATTCCTCTGTACACAAGTCCTGTATATGGATACACATTTGAATTGCGTAACTGCTTGGACTATAGACCATCTAGAGAAAACAGCACTCCTGCAAGAGTAGCGATGGCCATAGAGCAAGCAAACAATTTCACAACAACAGACGCAAATCGTCCACACGCTCTAGACTTAGATTGTCCTCTGCGCGACAATTCTCTAGTAGACGAGTCTACAGATGCATTTGTGCTTAGACTTGCCCGTGGAGACTCAGAAACAGTTCTGCCAGCGGTAGGAATTCAAAGTTCACATCCTGCGGTGACATATGATTACTTCACTTCTCGCAGAGACAAAGTAATTCTGCTAAAAAATCGTGAGTTCAAGATCGTCGAAGGAAAGCCAGCGATCCGCCCAGAGTCTCCAAAAGATGTTCCTGAGTCCATGTCTCTGTACAATCTGACAGTTCCTCAGTACACTTTTGGTCCTGAAGATGTATTAGTGGATTACATCGACAACAAGCGATTCACGATGAGTGATATTGCCAAACTAGAGAAGCGCATTGAGCGTGTGGAATACTATACCACATTGAGTTTGCTAGAAAAAGAAGCAGCAGAACTTTCTATTCCCGATTCTGCATTGGGTGGAGCAGAAAGAATCAAGAATGGAATCTTTGTTGACAACTTCAAGGGGCATGGAGTGGGCGATGTGTTTAGTCCATACTACTCATGTGCCATGGACTTTGACAAGGGACATCTACGCCCACGATTTGACACTCGTCATATTGAGTTTGAACCCATCATTCCAACATCAAACCAAACATCCGACTTTATTGTTTCTCAGGATGGTGTGGTGACTTTGAAGTATGACGAAACACCAAACCGATACATTGTTCAGCCCATTGCAAGTAGAGCAATCAGCGTAAATCCGTTTGACATTGTGAGTTGGTTGGGAACAGTATCTCTATCTCCTAGCACAGATACATGGATTGACACTAAGACAAAGCCTGCCGTGACCGTAAATCTCGAAGGAGAAAACGATGCTTGGCAAGGCATGAAGAAAGCATTTGGAACCCAATGGAACGATTGGGAAACCACATGGACTGGCGTTCGTGCCAGCACCACAGAAACACTGGGGGAGAAAACTTCTAGCCAATTCTTGGATGCACCGCATACACGCAGAGCGCCAGATGGTGTAATGCGTAGACGCTTGCAGACTACTACCAATCGTACCAATTTGGTCACAGAAACGGTTGATCGTAAGCAAACAAGAGAAGGTGTGAAAACAACGATCACTCCACAAAGAGTCACCAAAGAACTTGGAGACAGAATTGTTGATGTGAGCGTTGTTCCTTACATTCGCGCTCGTCAAATCACAATCACAGGAAAATCGTTGAAACCAAACACGATTCTTCACGCTTTCTTTGATAATACTTCGGTGGATCAATACTGCTTGTTTGGTGAAGAAAAGGTAACTCCATCTAATCCAATCAAAACTAGCGCAACTGGAGAAGTAGAAGTTGTGTTCAACTTGCCAGGTGGAGTATTCAAGACTGGTGAAAGACAATTTAGACTCACCGACAGCACAACCAATGATTTGCCAAAGAGCAACACCTCAGCAGATGGAAGTTACTTTGCTCAGGGATTATTGCAAACCAAAGAGAACACCATCGTATCAACTCGCGTTCCTGTGATTACTCGTCAGAGTGTCAAGGAAGAGCGTGTGGTGCGCGATGTAGTGACTCGCGTTCAGACAGATTCTTCTTCCAATATCTCGTGGCGTGATCCGCTTGCTCAGACATTCTTGATTGATGTTGCCAAGAATCCAAAGGGAGTATGGGCGCATAGCATTGATTTGTTCTTCAAGAACAAGCCAACAGGAGCATCTGCTCCGCCTGTCAGAGTACAAATCAGACCAACTGTGAACGGGTATCCTCATTCTTCTATGGTTCTGCCATTTGCTGAAGCAGCACTGAATGCTTCAGAAGTCAATCTAGTGAGTGGATTGGGAACAGACATTCCATCTATTGACGAAGCAGGAACATATACTCGCTTCAAGTTCTCTAGTCCTGTATATTTAATTCCTGGCGAGTATGCCATTGTGATTATGAGCAACAGTGCGGAGTATGAATGCTACATTGCAGAAATGGGAGAGGTTGCAGTAGGTACAGAAAATATACGCATAACACAACAGCCATATGCTGGCGTTTTCTTCAAATCTCAGAACGCAAGCACTTGGTCTGCCGATCAAAACACAGACTTGATGTTTGCTCTAAACACCTGCAAATTCAATCCTACTCCAAATGCAGACAACACATGGAGCATTCAATTTGCTCCAGTTGCAGGAGAACTTGGGTTTGACTCCAATGATCCTGACTTTGAAGTGGACGCAATGAAGATCGTGACTCAGTTGCTAAAGTTTGATAGTACAGAAATCAATGCCAAGATTTCTTTGATGGATTCTAATGGCAACAGAAGAGAGTTTGCAGTACCGCTGAATGAAAACTTTGCACCTCGTCCAGTTGCGTTCCAAATGAATGCAAACAGTAGACTCATCTTTGAGTTCACAAGCACGGATTCTACGCTTTCACCATGCGTTGACAGCGAGCGCGTCAGCGCAATCTTGGTAGACAACATCATTGGCGATCCTGAACCAGCCAGCCAAAACTGGGAAGTAGAATACAAAGCGCGTCCACCATATGAAGTTGATGAAGTGAATGCACAAGGGATTCTTGTGTATCCTGTTAGTCGATACATTTCTCGCAGAGTAGACCTTCTAAGCGGTCTAGAATGTGATGATTTGAAGGTGTATCTCAGCGCCAATCTGCCAAATTACACCTATGTAAATGGTTCAAGTGGACAAGATACCGAAATCAAGACTGCTATTGAAGTTTGGGCAAAAGTTCAAACTGGAGATTCAGATGTTCCGTTTGATGATCTGAATTGGATGAAGATGGATGTGAACACGCTGCAAGCAACTCAAATTGCCACAGACGAAGTAACATTCACCGAGTACTCTTTCACTATGCCAGAATACTTCTATCCAAGTCCTAGCGCACCTAGAACTGGATACACCAAGGCAGAGCAACAGTTTGCAGTTCCATTCTCTCGCTATGCAATCAAGATTATGATGTATAGCAACAATGGAACCATTGTTCCCAAAGTCAAAGACCTACGAGTAATAGCGGTGGTATAACACATGGCAAGCAATACTACAAAAAACAGATACACAGAATCCTCCGCTCAAACAGTTCCCACAAAAACTGTATCTGCTGTTAATGCAGACACCGGCCAAGAAGTAACCATTGTTCTCACAAATAGTCTTGTTGACGAGTTTAAGAATGCTGTGCCAGTAATCAATGCAGAAATATCCAGAGTTGCGGGAGTGCCTGGTGCCCAGTTTACGGCAAATGCCTCCGATGCTGCAAAGGTGCAAGCAGTACTGGCCAAGAGAGAAGCAAAAGCAGCAGCAAGAAACACAGTTGATACGATAGCAACTCTCAGTGAAAACATTGCTGCTCTACAAACACAGGTTCAAGCACTGCTGCTGCGCTATCCTCTTTTCACAGTAACTCCATCTCCAACAGTAACAGTAACATTCAGTCCAACGGTGTCTCCAACTAAATCTAGAACCCCAACACCGACTCCGTCTCCAACAAGATTCCCTGAGTTTACTCCAACTCCATCATTAACAGTATCTCCAACACCGAGCATTACCCGAAGTCCATCTCCGTCACCATCTCCAACGGTGACTAGAACAGTAACGCCATCACCATCCATATCCATTACGCAATCTCCAACTTCATCATTGGTAGTATCTCCAACACCATCTGTATCAAAATCGGCAACAACAACGCCGACGCCATCTGCATCGTCAAACCAAACGCCGACGCCATCTGCATCGTCAAACCAAACACCAACGGCAACGGCATCATCAACACCGACACCGACGCCATCTGCATCGTCAAACCAAACGCCG
>Ga0172367_10001836_pt1 | contig 30066 bp, 47 predicted proteins | sample Lak10m_FD_114542 | JGI IMG/M metagenome (GOLD analysis project Ga0172367, IMG submission 114542) | Freshwater microbial communities from Kabuno Bay, South-Kivu, Congo - kab_022012_10m | ecosystem: Environmental > Aquatic > Freshwater > Lake | place: Democratic Republic of the Congo: South-Kivu...
ATCTTATTCAGAGTTTGCATCAATTAAAGTTGGAGCAATGAGAGATTTCAAAAACTTTACTTTGAAATTAGACCACGAACCAATTAGAGGTTATTCTCAATTTGGAGTTGGTTTAAATTTCTAGTAAACATAAAAATTTTTGAAAGCATTAAAATCTTTTTTATTTATAGTATTGATTTTTTGTTTGGCTTGGAAAGCTAATGGACAAACATATTCTCAAACTTACATCGATAAGTGTACTGGAGAAACTAAAATAGCAACCACAACTTTTATAAATGGTAACGCTGTTGTTTCATTTTATAATGAGGTTAGAACATTTACTCCTTTCGAAGTACAAAGTGGAGCAACTCAAATATGGATTCAGGCAACATTGTTAAAGTATCAGCAAATGAGTTGCCCAACTAATGTAGTTGTTCAACAAACTGTTCAACAGGCAGTCCAACAGGCGGCATCGCAAGCTGCATCTGCAGCCGCATCTCAGGCAGCGAGTTCAGCAGCTTCATCAGCAGCGAGTAGCGCGGCATCATCTGCGGCTAGTGGTGCAGCAAGTTCAGCGGCATCTTCATCAGCGAGTTCCGCGGCTAGTAGTTCGGCTTCATCGGCTGCAAGTTCTTCTGCATCATCAACTCCACCGGCTTCTTCATCAACTTCTACATCTTCACAAAGTAGTGGTTCAACATCGCAAAGTAGTAGTAATAGTTCATCATCATCTTCATCATCATCTTCATCGGAGAATAAGAGTAGTAGTTCATCTTCATCGGAAAGCAAATCTGAAACAAAGAGTGAAACAAAATCCGAATCTAAATCAGAATCAAAATCTGAAAGTAAGAGTGAAGAAAAGAAAGAGGAATCTAAATCAGAATCTAAAGAAGAAAAAAAGGAAGAAAAGAAAGAGGAATCTAAAGAAGAAAAGAAAGAAGAGAAAAAAGAGGAAAAGAAAGATGATAAAAAGAAACAACAAAATGTAAATCCATTATTAGTCGCATCAGATTTGACGGTAGCAGATGATCAGGAAGGAAAGTTTAGTACAATTGCATCAGTAGGTGTTTCTCGTTCATCTTTAATGGGTGATAAATCATATAGTGCAAACTTATTAGTTTGGAGCACACTAAATCAATTTGCATTAAGTACTGGAACTACAAAGATGGATTTCAAAGATGGTAAGTTAAATTCGATAAGCTCATATTCATCAACTGCCGCATATCTTAAAGGCAATTGGATGGGTTTATTGGGATACACATGGATTAAACCACATCCAAAGTGGGGAACTTATGGTTATAATGTTGGTATGATTACTTTACTACTTAAAAATGCGGAAGACAAATTTAATGTAACACTTTCTACATCAGCAGTTGTATTTTGGACTAAACCATATCAGTATAGTAAAAAGATTACATTATCACCGCAAGTTTTTATAATGAACTCTCCTATTAATTATGATACATATAATCGAACAACATTAGTAAATAGGCATTTTGGAGGCCTAATAGGAACATCATTTGATTATAAAATCAGTAAAAGATTTGGATTTAGTGCAAACTATAAAATAAATGTAAACACAATGGAAGGAATACGAGCAACCCATATGTTTATGATTGGAAGCCGTATGTTACTTTAAATCTCTCTATCAATATTAAGAGGTTGAGTGTGTTGTCTTTGTTTCTTAACACCAAATTCGTTTTGAGTTTTAGAAATAAAAATTCCAAAAGAGCTGCAAATTGCAATTATACCAAAAAGTAGATTGAACATATATTATATTATTTTAATATATATATTTGCCAATATATTAAAAAACCAATAAAAATTGTATTTTCCAAAGAAGTTGATAAAAGTTCCTAAAATTATACAATTCTATATTTATAAACAAATTTGAACTATGAAAAAATATCTAAGCATTAAAAACATTGCAATCGCTGTTTTAGCGATTATTATCTTATTGGAGTTTTGGAATCCAGGTGGTGTAGTACCAGGAAGACAAATTAAGATTGATGGAAAAAAATATGAAGTAATTAAACATGAAATTGATACTGTTGAAGTTGAAAAAGTAAAAGTAGTAACTAAGCAAGGTAAAGACATTGTACATGAAGTTGTACATGTTGATACATTAGTACTGAAAGAATTAGTTGCGGTAGATAGTTTGGCGATATTAAAAGATTATTTGGCTAAAGTAACGTATAAGGATACATTAAGATTGCCGGATGATTTGGGAACCGTAGCCGTTACTGATATAATTCACAAAAACCGAATTGAAAGTAGAACATTTGATGCTAAAGTAAAAGAAAGAACAATTAAAGAAACCACAATTGTAAAGGAATTACCAAAAAATCAGGTTTATTTTGGGTTTGATGGTGGATTTAATAAGGCAGATGTAGTATCTCACGTTGGAACAGGTATAATGTTGAAAACAAAGAAAGATAAAATCTATCAATTAGGAGCAGGAGTTGCAAATAGAACAACTGATGGAGTTAATGGCTCTCTTTCACCGTATATTGGAGCGGGTGTTTATTGGAAAATAAAATTAAAGAAATAAAATAATTAAACAAATTTAAAAATGGCTATCATAAAAATAGCCATTTTTTTTATTTTGATAATATATACTTATATCAAAAATAAAAATATTATGTTAGATAAACTAAACAAAATTTTAATAGCATTGGAAGATGCAATAGATTCCGAGGATTGGACATTGGTTCAGCACGCAATTGGAAAATTGGAAGAGCTGTATGAAAAAATTGAAATGGAAGAGCAATTTGGTGATTACGAAGATTAAACTATTTAATGAAAAAAGTTTTAATAAATGTTGAGGAAAAATTTTTAAGTCCAATACTCAACAATTCTCCTTTAATTCATAATAACTTATATAATCCATTTTTAAAGGATTCAATAAGAGAATCTTTAAAAAATTATGGAATAACTGTTTTTGATAAACAGAGTATAAATGAAAATGACACAAAAGTGTTTGATTTTGTAATAATCGATGATTTAAAATACTATCATTCAAATAACACTAATGTAATTTATTTTTTCATTGAACCAATCGATTTTAATATAGCAGATCCTTTTATCACCGATAGATGGCCAGAGGCAAACATAGACTCGACTTCTCCAAATAAAGTTGATTGGGCATATAAAAGATTTCCAAACCTGATATTCTTAGGGAGTAACGTATTTGAATCACCAAATCAAATATTTGATTTATCATTGGTGATGAATATGAATAATCATAATAATAACTGGGGGATATATCATTATAAAGCCAGAGATTTATTTGATACAGTAAGAAGAAAAAATTTTAGAATTGATTATACATTCAGAGAGGTTAAAAAAGAAAATAGAGTTCAGTTATTTCTAAAAATGACCCAACATTTAAGAAAAGAAAATAACATAAAGATTTCTGCACATGGTGGATTTTTTAATGATATAAATTATTATAATGATGTAAAGAATTTCTTTGAAAAATCTAATATGTTATCAACATTTTTAGAATTTGAAAAAATTGAAAAGCGATTTTTTAGTTTTGATGAATTGAGTACCGCGACTGCAGGGTATGGTGTCTGGCCGGTAAACAAATTATTTAACAATACATTTAGCTCAGATATAGCTTTTTACTTTGAAACTGCTAGGGAAAAAGATTGTGGAATTTTAAATACTATGAATTATTTGATTACTGAAAAAACCATAGATCTTTTGAATATAGGAAAACCTTTTTTACATCTTTCATCAAATGTTGAAATTTTTCTAAAAAAATATGGATTTGCTAATTACAATACTGAAATCTTTCAAAAAATATCGGATGATGTAATTTGTTTAGCACAGGAAATATGTAAAATGGATGAATCAAAATATGAAAAATTACTCAATAAATTAGACGAGTTGGTTCAGCATAATTTAAGAATAATTGATAGATATTATAAAGAAAACACATTTTTAAATGATTTAATACATAACTAATTGATTTCCAATCACAAAATTTTTTAGAAAAAGCTTGTTTTTTTCAACTATTTTTCATAATTTAGTGATATAAAGTTAGAGAGTTATGAAAAAATACACAAACTACCACTCCTCCTTCTGGTTAGAGGAACATGATTTTGATGAGGATATCGTTTTCTCATCGTTATCCGAAAAGAGCGTTGATACTATTAAGAAGTATCGATTATCTTCTGCTCGTAAGGCAATCGCAAACTTCGTTTCTATTGCTACTGGAAAAAACATCCCAGTTACCTTTGCTACTAACAACTCTTATACCGATGGTAAAAGTGTGGTAATTAGTGGTGATATTGATAAACCTGAGAAATTTGATATTGGTGTAGGGTTGGCTTTGCATGAAGGTTCTCACATCTTACTTTCAGATTTTGAAATTCTTAGAAATTTGGCAAGTAGAATTCCAAATTATTTATTTGAATTGGCGGCTACTAAAAACTTAGGTAAGTGGCAGGTTATTGATGTGGTTAAGAATTTAGATAATATAGTTGAAGATAGACGTATTGATAACTTCATTTACAAAAACGCACCTGGTTATAGAGAATATTACCTTAAACTTTACGAACATTATTTCGGTGATAAAACGATTGAAAAAGGTTTGGAAAGTGATGATTTCAAAAAAGAGAATTGTGAATCTTATATGTTCCGATTAATTAATCTGATGAACAAAAAATCCGATTTAACTTCTTTAAAAGGTTTAAGGGAAATTTATTCTCTACTAGATTTGAAAAACATTGATAGGTTGAAAAATTCAAACGATGCATTGCTTGTAGCATTAGATATTGCAAATGTAATCTTCGCTAACATAGATGTGGTTGAATCTCAGAATAGTAACAATCAATCTAGTCAGCAGGGTGAATCAGAAGAGGGTGATAGTGGGCAACAACAGGATGGTGATGCGGGTGATATGAAAGGTGATGAAACCGAAACACCTTCTTCTAATGGGCCTTCAATGAATTCAAACGCTGGTGGCGGGGAGAATATGGAAGGTGAATCTACTGAAGGTGAATCTAATGAAGGAGAAAGTGATTCTTCGGAAGGTAAATCAAGTAATTCTCTTTCAGATAGCACTTTAAAGAAATTAAACAAAATCATCAAACAACAAAAAGAATTTTTAGATGGTGATGTTAGAAAAAAGAAAATCACTAAATCTTTAGAAAATGAAATTTCTTCGGTGGAATCACAAGGTGCTGAGATAGTGCACGTGGGAGAAGGAATTCATAACTCCAAAGGCTGTGATGTGATTGTTCTAAAAAATCTAACTAAAAAGATGTTGGAAGATGATGGATTCGGTATGGCTTACGCTTACTCTGATTGGAAGACTGGTAAAAAGAATTTGATGCAAGTTATTAAAGCAGATGATTTTACCAACGCTGAGATGATGGGTACTATTATGGGTAAGAAACTACAAGTTCGTAATGAATCCCGTAACACCATCTTTAATCGCCAGAAAAATGGTAAGATTGATGGTAGAATGATTGCTACTTTAGGATTTGATAATGAGAACGTTTTCTCTCAAACATTTGTAGATAAGTTTAAGAAAGCAAACATCCACCTTTCGATTGATGCCAGTGGTTCAATGGGAGGTAAAAAGTGGAGAGAAACAATGGTTAATGCAATTGCTTTAGCAAAAGCTACTTCAATGATTTCAAACTTAGAATTGCAAATTACATTCCGATACTCAGATAATGATTTGCCGGTAATAGTTTTCGCTTACGATAGTAGAAAGGATTCTTTTCAGAAAATTAAAAGCATCTTCCCTTATCTTAGAGAATGTGGTACAACACCGGAGGGATTGACATTTGAGGCAATTCAAAAAATGATAGTTCCGGCATCTAATGATATGGATTCATTCTTTGTAAATATTTCGGATGGAGAACCCACCTTCTCAAATAAAAACATTCAGTATGGTGGTATGGCAGCCTGTGAGCACACTAAGAAGCAGGTTAATAAGATAAGAGCAAATGGCATTGGAGTTCTTTCCTACTTCGTTTCAGATGGTGATTATTACTCTGAAGGTTCTAAGGTTAAATTTAAAACAATGTATGGTGCTGATGCTAAATTTATCAACATCAACTCAATCGGTGAAGTAACCGCCACACTTAACAAAATGTTCCTTTCTAAGTAATTGATAATCAACGACTCTAAGTCGTTGATTTTCAATGATAAAATTTTCAAAATAATTAATAAATTGCTTGGAAAATTCAGAATTATTTCGTAGTTTTACTATGTAATCAGTTTGAGAGTTAAACATAAAAATAGAGTTATGAAAAAATCAGAAAAAATTTATGAAACGGGTTTCACTAATGAAATCTACAAAATCGAAAAGGTTGGTAATCGATACCTTTTGGTTGATACCAATGGCCAGTTTTCCAATACATTTGTTGGGTCTGTAATGAGACGTGAAGCAGGTGAAAATGGTAAGGCCATTAGGGGTTATGTGAATACCAAAGGTAATAATTCATTTCGACTTGTTGAAATGAAAGAATACAATATGCTAGTAAAACCATTGAAAGAAAATGGTGAGGTGAATATAGAGGCTTCCAATGAGCACTCTGAATTACTTCGTATCATTCACGAGGATTCAATTAAATTGAAGCCAGATAATTTGATTATTAAAGACATCAAATGGAAGTATCTGATTCGTTCAGCCGTTCGTGGTAAAAATATTATGATGACAGGGCCTGCTGGTTGTGGTAAAACTATGGCGGCTAAATTCTTAGTTACCCAGTTGGAACGGCCTGATTTTTACTTCAACTTAGGTTCTACACAAGACCCTAGAGCAACTTTGGTTGGTAATACCCAATTCAATAAAGAGACAGGAACTTATTTCTCTGAATCGGCTTTCGTTAAGGCAATCAAAACCCCTAACGCAATTATCCTATTGGATGAGTTGAGTAGAGCTCACCCAGATGCTTGGAACATCTTAATGACGGTATTAGACCAAAACCAACGTTACTTACGCTTGGATGAGGCAGAGGGTTCTCCGATTGTAAAGGTTGCTGAAGGTGTTACTTTCATCGCCACCGCTAACATCGGTAATGAATATACTGCGACTAGGGTGTTGGATAGAGCTATCTTAGACCGTTTCGTAACCATTGAAATGGATGTGTTAAATAGTGAAGAAGAATTCACTCTCTTAAAGAAAATGTATCCAGATGTGGACACCGATGATTTGAAAGCGATTGGTGAAATTGCTCACAACACTAGAGAGGTGAGCCGTTCTGAGGTTGCTAAGTTGAGCAATATGATTTCAACGAGAGCTTCGGTGGAGATGGCTGGGTTATTGTACGATGGATTCACACTAATGGAGGCCGCAGAGGTTGCTATCTTACCTTTCTTCTCTAACGATGGTGGATTGGAAAGTGAAAGAACTTATGTGAAGCAGTTGGTTCAGAAATACGTTAAAACAACTGATGAAAATCTTTTCAACGATATAAAAGATGAAAAGGTTGAAAATGAAGAAACAATTGTTTGGTAAAATTTTCATAACTCGGAAGGTTGGGGAGGAGAAATCTTCCCCTCCTTTTTTTAAACTTAGTCTATGATTAAAAAAAGTAAAAAAGAATTAGAGTTTATACAATTTGTAAAAGATGAATGTAAAACATATGGAGTCAAATGTTCATTACGAAATGTAAACTATGTAAAATTAAGTGGTAATATTAAATGTAGTGGATGGTTCGATGAAACAATACCGGAATTAGTTTGTGCATTAAATAGAAAGGATTGGATTGAAATACTTGCACATGAATATTCACACTTAACTCAATGGAGAGAGAATATAGATTTGTGGAAGAAGTGTATGATTTCAATGCCAAAAGTAGATGAGTGGTTAGGAGGAAAGAATATCAGAAATATAGAAAAGTATTTGAATGATAGTAGAGATTTAGAATTGGATAATGAAAAGAGAGCAGTTAAACTGATTAAACAATGGGAATTAGATGTAGATGTTGAACACTACATTCAAAAGGCAAATGCTTATGTGCAGTTCTATAATTGGATGAAGGAAACCCGTAGATGGGCAACTCCTAAGAATTCACCTTATCGTAATGAAAGAATCATATCATCAATGCCAAAGCGATTCAATATGAATTATGAAGTGATGGGTGAGAAGTATCGTAAAATTTATAAATCTGAGGGAATATGAAATTAGAATACTATATAACAAAAGTTAAGCCTGGTATTTTTGCGGTAGTTGTACCGGATGACTATCATAGACCTATGTTATTTTGTAGAGTACAGGAATATTATGAATCACCTAATCCTAAATTCAAAGGTAAGAGTTTTGATATGTGGGATTATATTGAGTGGTATAGTAGAAATCACTATGATTCATTTACATATGCTTTTGATTGGGGTGGGTTTAATATACCATTAGAAGTTGCCTATAACTGTTATGATACTCTAACTGAATCTTATACTCCTTATGATGAAATTATGGAGAAAATAGTATTCGACATTTACGAAATGAATGGTGATAGCTGTGATGGATATATCATCGGTGCAGGTGATTTGGAAGGTGAAACTTTTGTGCATGAAGTTTGTCATGGTCTCTATGCTACTAATCCTTTGTATAAAGAAATGGCGGATGAAATCACTCAAATGATACCTACTAAACTTTACAATCAGTTTGTAAATAATTTGATTGAATATGGGTATAGCTTAGAAGTAATGGATGACGAGGTTCAGGCATATCTTATGAGCAATTGGGAAACTACATCAATTAGTAAAAAAACTAATCGGAAGGAAGTGGCAAAATTTAGTAAACTTTATAGGAAAACATTAGAATCATTTTTAAATTAATATAATATGAAACAGTTAAAAAAGTATCAGAAACAAATCTTTGCATTTATTACCATTTTCGTTTTATTAGAATTTGGAATATTCCCGGCCTTAACATCAGCTAGCACCATATCTAATATTTTAGGTGGTATTGGTTTATTGTTATTGGTAGTTTGGGGAGTTTTAGAAATTTATGATATGTTGAGAGATGAAAGAAACATCTTCGATGATGAATTTGAACAAAAAGACGAATTTCAAATTAGAGCGGGTATCAAAGGAGATACACCAAAAACATCGATGCATCCAGAGATTGCTAAAGAAATTGCAGAAAGTTGGAGAGGTAAGTTAGGAGTAGGTGACCCGCTAGCAGATATCCCAATGAGTAGGGTATCATTCGAAGCAAAGAAAAAAATGGCTGAAATTGCTAAGAAAGATATTCAAAAAAAATTGACAGGAAAATAAAGTAAAATTTAAAAACCTCCAATAATTTCATAACTCTAACTCTCAAATGGAGGTTTTAAGGGGTAGAAATACCCCTTTTTTTATTTGGAAAATTGCCATTTTTTTCGTATATTTAATATATCAATTTAAGTTAGGTTTATGAAAACATTTAATGATTTAGTATTCAATGAGCACCCAAACTTTGTAGGCCATTTCAATGGAATTCAGGCAATTATGGAATTCGAAAATGGATTCGGAGTAAGTGTGGTATGTACACCATTTACTTATGGAGGTGATAAGGGATTGTATGAGTTGGCAGTATTGAAAGACGGTCATCTACATTATGATAATCCTGTTGCAAATGGAGATGTAGTAGGTTATTTAAGACCTGAAGATGTAACTGATGCGTTAAAGTTAATTCAAAAGTTTTAATATGGCATATAATCCGTTCAGGTGGTGGACACAGGGAAGACCAAATAAACCGCTAAAAGCAGATGCTCCACTCCTATTAAAGATACGAAATGGTGACTTTGATTATTCTTATATGTTCAACGAAGCTGCTGCCCAAAGAGCATCGGCTGAGGAAGCGTATAATCAAACTTATAAGAACTATGGCGGTACTGATGAAAGGAATCGTAAAGAGGCGGCATTAGAAGCGGGTAGAATGAAACGAATCAAAGCAGTTAAGTTAGAGTTGGAAGCATTTAAGAATGAGGAGTTAATATTGTGGAAGCTGAGAATGCAATTAAAAAAGGAATTCGAAAAGGATTTGTGGGATAAAGCAATGGAAAGACAGAGGGGTAAGGGAACTTTGGAGGATTTATATATGTGGTACAAAAAGCAAGTAAAACAGGGTACTACAACATCAGAATTCGATATAAAATATCGTAGAGCAAATACCAAAGGATTAGATCATCTTATTTACTAAATTCATATTTATAATTGAATTTAAAGAAATACGATGAGTTATTTAGTTGCTAATATACCTCCGATTGAGGTTTATGTGGATAAGAAGTTTTTATACGATTTCCAAACTGATTCTAAGGGTAAATTATTAGGAGATGGGGAATGGGAAAAGGGTCATTGGGTTACGGTAAAATCGATACCTAATAGAGCACTTCTTTTTGAAACCTATATAGATAAGTTTGGAGCGGTTTATGATAAGTTACCTTTACACGCTTTTAGATGGAGGCCAGTAGAATTAACCGATAAGGTGTTTCCGTTGGACTTTTTGCAACTTTGGGATTGTTTATCATATAACATATCAGTAATTGAGAAAAGGGTGCTAAGGGGTTCTAAAACCTTTACAACGTTAAAGGATCAAACTACAATAGAAGGTGAATATCTTTTCACCATAGATACATCCCATTCAGACCCTAATGAAGTGGATACGGGGTGGAGTGAAACTCCAAATGAACACAAATCATATAATATATCAAAATTAGTTAATGGTCAATTTTCGGCACAACCTAATAATAGAACTCGTTGGTATCAACCGAGTAGAACCGAATCGATAACCGATATACCTTATTTTAGATATTCTACTAAAATTTGGAGATGTGAGGATTATGGTAAATGGAGACCATCTGAATCGAACTGGGATTATTCATTAAATAAATAAGTTATATTTATATAGGATGATACGATCAAAAGATATATTATCTGAAGAATTAAATGAAGCGGGTTACCCTGAAGATTTATATATGTGGTATAAGAAGCAAGTTAAACAAGGTACTACAACATCAGAATTCGATATAAAATACAGAAGACCAAATACAAAGGGGTTAGAACACCTTATTTATTAAGTTCATATTTATAGTTATGAATTTAGATGATTTAAGGTACGGTAATCCACCATCGGTGCAGGTTCAAAAAATAAAGAAAGATCCAGCGGGGGTACTAAAAAATGCCATTAAATTAGGTATAGTTGATAAAATACTCAATGATTACCCATTTCCATTAAACTCATCCGATGAAACTCAAGAAGAATTGGAGTATTTGGTGGAATTGACTAATAAAGCATCCGATAAAGATAAGGAATTTTGTAAATTAATGGAAGAAGACCATTATTCATATTTTTCAGATCTAGGGACTAAATTGGGTATCGAAGGATTGACTAAAGAAGTAGTAGACGGTTGGTGTGATGAGGTTGATCCTTTAACTTTTTATCTTAAACATAAGTTTAATCGACCTCGCCCAAATCAGTTGGCAAATGAGTTAAAAATACCCCTATATCCGATAATTCTTACTGATGCTAATTCTGCTGCGTATCCATCCGGTCATACTATGGATTTCTTAGTAATTCTTTATAATTTTGGAAAAATGAAGCCTGAGTTGGTAGGTCAATTATTACCAATATACAATGGTGTAAAAACGATTAGAGAGGTAAGTGGGGTTCATTACCCATCAGACACAAAAATCAGCGAAGAGATATTTAAACTTATAGTAGAAGCAAATTTAATATAGTTACATTTTTCACGAAACTAAACTCACATGGACGAAGGTGGCAGTAAAAAGAACAATAGAAAAATTACAGACAAAAGCGAGCCGTATAGTATTGTATCGAGATTTATCTCTGATGTTGGCAATGTTTTTTCTACCTCTTGGGTACGATGCATTGTTCAGGCTTATGATGGATATAACAGGCTCATATTGGGGAGCAGACGTGGTCTTTTACTCAATTTCAGGATTATTTTGGTTATCCTATATATTACTTACGAAATATATAAATAAAACCAATTAACTTTGTATTTATAAAAAATAATGTTTCATTAAAAGTTATTTAAATGGAGAAGCTTATTAATCGCAGTGGTGAAGAAAGAACCATAGAGCGAATTTCACATGATAAAATAAGAGTTATGGGTAATTCTTATTTTGTTAGAAAATCATCAGATAGTGGCCAATTAACAATGTTTGATTTCGAAGGAGGGCCTTGTTTAAATGTAGGCGGTAAAATCAAATTTGAAAAATTAGATTGGTATATACATCAAATAAAAGAGGAAAATACATCTTACCCCAATTTTGCATCCGTTCAACTTATTGTATCACCAATCTATTAATGTTTAATGAGAGATATTATTTGTTCAGGATGTTCCTTTACAAACTTTGAATTCATTAATGAGGATAAAGTATTAAGGGGTATAACACCTGAAATAGATGGGATTAATCCTATGGGTTCTTATCCAGAAGCCATTCATAGAAACTTTGGTCACAAAGTTTATAATGCTGGAATGGCAGGAAATAATATTTCTTCTTCCGTATTATCTATAATCTCTATTGCAGATAGGTTATTAAAAGATAGGAGAAAGGTATCAATCATATTACAATGTACCGAATTTACTCGTCAATCATATTATATGCCTGTAAGTTTTCAGATAATGAAAAATGTTGCAGGTGATACTAATTCAGTAAGGAATAACACTTATCTATTTGATGGTAGTGAAAGTGGATGGTTTCAATTTGGAACTTTGGGCGGTATAAAAGATGGGTTTTCTGAAAATCCTAATTTAACAAATATTGCTAAATCGCTTGGTGATATTTTTACCGTTGAGAGTGCATATATTGACTCATTGGTTCATATATTGTTACTCCAAAATTATTGTAAAGTGAATGATATCCCCTACAAGGTATTTTGTAAAACCGAATCATTTAGTTTACCATTCTCTCCTTTATTCAAAGTAGATTATTCAGATACACAACGCGAGTTTGAATCTATTTTTATTGAAAAACAATTTCCATTCAAAAAAAGATTATCTTTTGTAAATTCTGATCCATATATAAAAAATCTATTTGGTATGATAGATTTAGATAATTTTTGGTTTTTAGATGATGAAAATTGTAAATACGGTGGTATTACTGAATGGGTTTATGCAAAAAATATTTATAGAAAGGGGCATACTGAATATACACCATTAGTTGTGGAAGATATAGATGGAACTCCTACCGAATATCAACCGATGTATCCTATTCAAAGAGCAATCGATAAGATAGAAAATAAAACATTCAATCCAAACGGACACCCAACTTATTTTTATTGGGATATGTTTGTAAATAGAGAAATTATAAAATGGGAAATATTATAAACATATATCCAATAGATTTTGATGAAAATGCAAATGGTAAATTTGTTAAAACAACCGATTTTAAAGAAAAAGATTGGGTTTTAGGAAACATCTATTGGTATCCTTTTATAGAAAAAATCTATAACATCACTTTTAAGTATTCTGAAACCGATACAATTTTATTTTTAACATATAATGGCCAGGCCTTATCACTTTTACCAGAAAAACAATGGTTCTTAGATGTAAAGAAAGGGTTGGATAATGGCACTTATAAGAAAGTCATAATTTATCAAAACGAAGTAAATTGGGATACGTTTGAGAGAATATTAGATATTGAAGATTTTTTCTATGAAATATTCGGAGATGATAAACGATTTGTTTTTGTTAGAAATATTTTTAAATCTAGATTCAATTTTACTAAAATAAACGCAACTTATACATTTGGTTGTTTTCCTTTTCAAGTTTTACACAACTATACTGAAACATTAGAATTTGATTTTAACAAACAAAAAAATTATCATCTATTTTCAGCAAATTGTAATGTAAAAGAAGAAAGACTACATTTTTATCAGTTTTTAGAAAAAGGAAATTTTTGGGATAAAGTTAATACATCATTTTTTCTTCCTCTTTATAATAAAAATGAAAAGAAATTCAAAATTTCAGATTTTGTAAATGAAAAGTTTTTGTATGCAAATACGGGTGCTGAATCTACTTTCGTTTCTAATTTAGGTAACTTAGATTTGAACATATATTATCATCCAAAAAAATTGAAATATGATAATTTTAATCAGGTAAAAAACTTAGCTTTAAATGATTGTGTTGAATCTTTATTTCAAGTGATATTTGAAACCAGATATCATTCTCATTGTGGTATTGTATTAAGTGAAAAGATTTTCAAAGGATTTTGCTATAAAACTCCTTTTATTGTATTTGCACAATACGGTGTTCTTAAATTATTAAAGGAATTAGGATTTAAAACATTTGATTGGCTAATAGATGAAAATTATGATAATGAAATAGATGATAAAAAAAGATTAGCTCTTATATTCAACGAAATAAAAAAATTATTAAACACTCCTAAAGAGGATTTAATTAAACTTATTGAAAAAAATGCTGATATAATGCAATATAACTATAACCATTTAAATCAATTTGCATTATCAGAGATAGATAAAATTTATAAATTATTCGATGTACAATAAAGATACTTTTTGTGTTATGCCTTTTATGCACTTTTCTGTTTTTCAGGATGGTAAGGTAAAACCATGTTGTATGGCGAGTGATTTCTTCGAAGAGAATTTTAATGATTATGTAGATTTTGAACAATTCTATAAGAACGAATCGTATAAAAAATTAAGAGAGGATTTGAAGAGTGGGGTGAAAAATAAAATGTGTGATGCATGTTGGAAAACTGAGGATAGAGGAGGAAGGAGTTTTAGGCAGGAGAAGAATACCCATTTTCAAAATCAATATGATAAACTAATCAGCGGGGAATCTGACAAAAATGAATTAGTATTCTTAGATATCCGATTTTCAAATCAATGTAATTTTAAATGCCGAATGTGTGGTGAGAGAGATTCTACCAGTTGGTACGATGAAAGGGCCGAATATTGGGAAAAGGAAGTTGTAGATCCTGTAAGAGAGAAATTAAAGCAATGGAAGTTGGATCATAGAGTGTATGAACACATTGCACCTTTTAATAAAAAGAAACTACATATTCTTAAAAATGATTTTTCAAAAGAAGAATTAGAGCATTTAGAGTATGTTTATTTAGCAGGGGGAGAACCTTTGTACACAAGAAAGGTTTGGGATTTTATAGAAATCATACCACATCCTGAAAATGTGACCTTACAATTTCAAACAAACTTTTCACTTATAGAATATAAAGATACTTCTATATTTGAATTCACAAAAGAATTTAAGAATGTAGTATATTCAATATCATTGGATGGGTTATTTGAAACAGGAGAATTTCAGAGAACTAATTTTAAAACTGATACTTTTCTATCAAATCTTAAAAAGCTAAATGAAGAAGTCAGGAGTAATCCAAATGTTAGTTATGATTTTACTTTTACCACTACAATTATAAATGTATTTCAATTTTTTGAAACTTATGATTATTTAATTCAAAATGATTATATAAATGATTACTCCAATGTCAGATTACAAATTGTGAGTTGGCCTAAACATTTAGATGCAAAAAACTTTGGGTTAGAAAATGAAATAGAAGAATATTTTAGTAAAAGTGATGTGAAGGGAATAGAAAAGAACCCCTATCTATTGGGTGATATAAAAAATTATTTACTACATATTAAGCAAGGGATTGAAGGAGATGGTGAAGAACACTTAACTAATTTAAAGAATTATTTGAATTGGTCTTCACTTTATAATAATTTACCAATCCCAAAACATTTAAACAAATTTTTATAGTTATGGAACAACGAAAGTATTTACCAACATTAGCTGAACTTATTGATAGGTTGAGTATAATTCAGTTAAAAGAAGTTTTTATCACTAATCACAAAGAAGAGTACGCTAAAGAAATAGCAGATATAGTACATGATATTGATTTGTGTCTAAAGGAAAGTAAAGAACCTTTAAGTGGGGAAACAATTAGAGCTATTGTGGTGTTATCACAAATGAATTTGCACATCTGGTCTAATGAAACAAATGTTAGAAATGGAACTGAAGGGCCTAACAAATTGGCACTTACACATGGATTAAATGGAATCCGAAATACTGCTAAGAATAAGATACAAGAAGTAGTAGGTGGTAGAAAAGATTATAAGATTGATTGTTTAGCGGCTGAATTTAAAGACTGGGAAATCAGTTGGTAAAATATATATCATTATGAGAATTTTAGTTATAGGGGATAGTTGCACCGATATATTTGTATATGGAAATGCAACGCGTTTATGTCCAGAGGCACCTGCTCCAGTATGTGAACCATCGAGAACTGTTACCAATGATGGTATGGCAGGTAATGTAAGAGCAAACTTAGAATCATTGGGTGCTAAAGTAGAATTAATTACTAACAAAGAGCAGATTACTAAAACCCGATATGTAGATATTAAATCAAATCAATTGTTTATCAGAGTTGATACATTGGATAAAGTTAAATCTGCATTTGATATTAATAGAGTGAATTGGGATGTTGATGCGGTTGTGGTATCGGATTATGATAAAGGATTCTTAACTGAATCCGATATTCATCTTATAAGTGGAAGGCATCCACTTACATTTATTGATACAAAGAAACCCATAAATTTACAAACATTTTCAGATTACACTTACATCAAAATGAATGAATTTGAATGGGAGTTATGCGAAAAGAAAGGAGCGAAGTATAGTGATTGGGCGGATAAACTTATAATAACGATGAGTGAGAGAGGATGTTTATATCAAAATGAAGTATTTCCTGTGAACAGGGATATTGAGGTAAGAGATTTGAGTGGAGCGGGGGATACTTTTATGGCTTCATTGGTATATAAATTTGTGGAATCAAAAGATTTAAGGGAATCGATAAAATTTGCAAACGAATGTGCAACTAAAGTTGTTCAAAAAAGAGGGGTGACAACGATATGAATGAAATAGATTTTTTTGGGTGTAGTTTTACCGAAACACCCGCTTTTAGTAATCTTCCGATAATTGGGGAGTTTGATATTATGAAGTATGCGAGTCATTGTCAATCAACAAAACCTATAAGTAATTTTTTGGAGTATGATTTACTTTATAACTCAGTAGATAATTTTAACGTTAATAATTTTGGTGGAGGAAGTTTTGGAAATCATGTTATTAAAGAGGTGATCAAAAATAGAATAAAGACGATCGATAAAACCAAAAAAAATATAGCAATCGTACAATTGAGTGCTCTGCTTAGAAATCCTGCCAGCTTCGAACATCTTTTTTATGGTCAACATTCTACATTATTAAAGTTTAAAAAAAATTATGTAGATTGGTTTGATATAAATCCAGATAAAGTAAGGAATGATTATTTTGTTGAGTTTAATAATATGTATTCTTTCTATAAAACTCATGTTGAAAATTTAGAAGATATAATCCATATTTTAAGAGAAAACTATTTTGATTTTTATATTCATTTTGGATGGGATTTTAGTACAAAAGATTTTGAGTTATTTTTTAAACAAAATGATAATTTAAAGATAATAGGTAAATGGGATTATGAATTTGATTTAAACTCCCTTGCTTATTTTGAGAACCAAAGTAATTACGATAAACTATTTAAAAAAATAAAAGGTAAATATGGGGGTATGCTTGAATATTCTGCTAACAAATTGGAGAATAAACTTAGATATGTTCATATAACTCAAGATCATCACCCATCGTATTTCACTAATAAAATTTTTTATATAGAAATTATTAAACCTTTTATTCTTAATTTTGTTCAATTAAACAAAAATTATTTTGAATTAGACGAAGTTATAAAATTTGAAAATTTTTTAGCCGAATTACTTCCTACAAAAGAAAGTACGGATGGTAGAATTTATGCTGAAATGGGGGATATCATAATAAAATTTATTAGAAATTCAATATTAAATGAAAATTAATGAAAAATTTAGTATTTTATAAATATGCACCCAATCATATTGATAAATTGGAATTTGATGATTTTCATTTAGATTCAATACATCAACCGGAAAGAGAATTTTTTAAAGCGAGGAGAGATTATTTCTATTCATTTCTAAGTGATTATAATATAATTGAAAAAGAATCCGATATAGCTGGATTAACTGATTTTTATTTGATTATTGGGTTTGATGATTCTTTTAGACAACTCTTTTCTTTACCTAAGAGAGATGATTTTAATAAGTTTTTATCTCAAAATAAATTAAAGATTAAGAAGGTTATCTTTTGGGAGATGGACACCGATTGGACAAATTATACTTTATCGGAATATCTTAAAAATAGAGCTGAGTTCAATAAGTACTTTGAATTGAATAAACTTAATTATAAAATATTTTCCACGGTTCTAGCATTTAAGTACGATAGGGATGTTGGGTATTTTGCCGCACAAAACGCTATGACTATTGAAAAATTGGATGGTGAATTATTAAAAAACGATTATTTCGAAGCAAATTACTCCAATCCAAAAAATAAATACTTTTATTCAGCTGCAAATAGTATAAACACCGATAGATTACATTATTATAAGTTTATTGATGATAACAATTTATGGGATAAAAATAATCTTGCCTTTTTTTCAACATATAGAAATAATGAATTGGGGCAAGGATTTAATTATTCACAAATTGTATATGATTATAATAGAGGCAAAGGTGGGCTGATGGAAATAGATGATTCATTTATTTTTAAACCGAGACCTTTTAATGATGAGGAATTTAAGACAATGGAATACTCACTTCTTACGAATTTAAATAGATATAGCGATACTTTATTTGAAATGGTTTTCGAAACGATGTATGAAGCATGCGAAGCGCAAATTATTCAAACATCGGAAAAGGTGTTAAAACCATTAATTCAAAAGAAGCCATTTCTTACATTTTCATATTATGGTATATTATCCGAATTAAAGAGATTAGGCTTCAAAACATTTGATTTCATCTTTTCGGAAGATTATGATTCTATAACCGATCATAATACTAGATTATATTACATATTAGATGAATATAAAGAAATATGTAATAGAGATATAAAAGAATTAGAAGAAATTGTAAAAGAAAATTACGATATTTTAGACCATAATTATAATAATATGCTTAAACTGCTTAAAAAGTTTAAAGCCGATTTTATTAAAGAAATTGAAAATGAATAAAATACTTTTTTTAGGTGATAGTTTTACCTGGGGACAAGGATTATATTTTTATAAGTGGAAAGAGGAGGGTAGGGAGATGCCATCTGATGCAGGGGGGATGTATCCTAGTCATTCTCATTTGATTAAGGCGGATGATTTAGAATATAAAGATAGGTTTTCTTTTACTGGTTTAGTATCATCTCATTATAATCTAACACCAATTAAAAGAGCTGAAAATGGAGGTAGTAATACTGAAATTCTATTAGATGCAATGAATCTGATAGATAAGCATACTAACTCAATAGAAAAATTAGTATTTCAATTTACAACTATAAGCAGATATAAATTCAGAGATTTAAATATAACCGATGATGATTCAAATTTACCCGCAAATTCCTTTTCATCACTGTTTCAGCAAAGATGTTTTAATTTTTATAAACATATAGATGGTATATTACAATATTATTCAAATTTATACAATTTTGAATATTGCTATATGGATTGGTTAGGTGATTTTTATAAATTTAATCCACACAAATTTGTAAAATATGAATCGGAAAAAACCCATCATTATTATTTTGGTAAATTTTTAGAAAATTATAAAATTGATATTGATATAAAAGGCCATAAAATTATTGATTTACATTTAAACAAAGATGCTCAACAAATTTTATCATCTGGAATTATCTCACATTTCTCAGAACAATAAATTTATTATTTTTATAGGAGATAGTTATACTTGGGGACAGGGTTTATACTTACCGAATTGGGCTGAAGAGAGACCTGAAACTTTCCAACATTTTTATGAAACAACAAAGGGATGTGATACCCATTTATCATGGGTTCAGCAAGAACCTTTTTTTAGAATCGAAGATAATGAATTAAAAAATAATCTTTCTTTTACAAACTTAGTATCGGAAAGATTGAATAGAACTTGTTACAAAGCAAAGCATAATGGGGGTAGTATCTCGAATAGCTTATCTTATTTATCTAAGTTTAATTCAGATATTTTTCCTTACAATGATGTTATAATTATTTTTCAATTTACTTCGGTGGGCAGAGAGGATTTGGAATTAAATGATGAAGAGGTAGCAAGTTTAATTAGTAATAATATTACAATGGAAGATGTATTTAAGGATAAATTTGAATTACTATTTAATAAAATAGATAGTAAGTTAAGGGATTTAGAAACTGAATTAGGTTGGAAATATTATTATATGGATTGGCTGGGGGATTTCTATGATTTTAACTCTGAAAAATTCATAAGATTTGGAGAAAGGTCGGTAAAGTGTATTCATACCCTTACTCAAAACTATCATATCAAAATCGATTATAAAGATAGAAAATTTTATGATTACCATCTTAATAAAGAAGGTAATATATTGGTTGCAGATAGTATAGTAAAACACTTACAAAAAGATTTGGAAAACTGATAAATAATTCGTATATTTGTTAAAATTAACACTATGAAAGAATGGATTGCTAAATATCAAAAAGCGATTGTAGGAACTGGAGCAGTTTCAGTATTATTGATTTGCTACCTACAACAAAGAGAAATGTCTCAATTAAGAAGTGAGTTAAAAGAATTGAGATACGTTAGTGGTGGTGATATCGTTAAGGCTCAGTACATTGATTCATTGCAAACTGCAAATGATAGTTTAAGGAGTGATAACTTTCACCTTAATACTATTATAGGTAGATATGAACTTACATTGGAAAATCTAAAAGAGGAGAATCCAAATGCGGGTAAAGAATTTGAAAACTTTTTTTATACACAAACTGAATAAAGTTATGAATAATTTTTTTAAAAAATTGGAAAAATGGTACGATATCCACATTGTTTATTTTCTTTACAATGGGCACAAACGCCAGCGATATTATGATTACCTAAGACACAAATACGGAGAAAACTTATGAGAAATGAAAAAATGTATCTTTATTTAGATGATGTAAGGATACCAACGGAGGGGAATTGGCAGGTTGTAAGGAATTACGATGAATTTGTAGCTCACATTAAATTAAATGGTTTAGAAAATTATGAAGTAATTTCATTAGATCATGATTTAGGAGAGAGTGCGATGCAAGAGTATTATACGAATGTGAAACCGCATTACGAATTGGATTACAAAAGAATTGAAGAAAAAACTGGTATGGATTGTGCCCGTTTTTTAGTGGCGGAAAGTGTATCGAAGAACATCCCTCTTCCACAAATCTATGTTCACTCCGCTAATCCTATCGGAACTCATAATATATTAGGATATATCAACAATTATTTCAGAAATCAACGATTGCCTGAAACTTGTGTTAAGGTAAATATCGCTCATACCTATACCGAATTCCTTAGTGAAGAGGAGAGAAGAGCGAGATATAAAATAATGAAAGGAGAATAAATGGCAACGAAACCAAAGCCGAAACCAGGTATATTTCACATAGGAGATGGTTCACATCTTATCGTCAAAAGTTCTACGGTTGTAGAAATGCGTGACCACTTAAAATTAATGATTGGTGATAATAAGAGTGAAGAATTAGATGTTGTTATTAAAGCCGATTTTGAAAAATTACCACCTCAGTACCATCATTTATTTATGCAGATGATGTCCGTAAGATATGGTGGAATTGTAAACATTTGGGATAATTCTCATCCATTTACTAAGCCGGCTGAGAAAAAGAAATGGTGGCAATTTTGGAAAAGATAGTAATTGATATTTAATAGTAAACAAACTATATGAAACATTTACTATTAATTTCGTTATTATTTATTTCAACTTTCGTTGGATATTCACAGGATGTAAAGATTAAAAATAATGTATTTGAAACTCTTTACTCCCAATCATTAGAACAACCACTTTGGATTAGATACCGTTCTACAAACCGACCGACAAATGTTAATAGAGGGGCTATGGATTTTTACAAAGAACCTAATATTAAAACATCAGATGCGGATGATTATGTAAAAAATATTTATGATAAAGGGCATGGAGCACCTGCAGCAACGTTTTCCGATAATATGGAAAACTTAAAGCAAACATTCTCTTATCTAAATTGTATCTTACAAGATCAATACCTAAATAGAGGTGAGTGGAGATTATTAGAAGAACAAGAAAGGAGATGGGATGATACTGAAAATCTTACCGTATTGATTACACTTCATTTCGATAATCCTGTAAAAAGAATTCCAACAAATGCCGCGATACCTTCACATTTAGAAAAACATATTTACTTTGAAGGTCAAAAAAAATGGAGATGTTTTGTATTTTTAAATGAAAAGCCCAAATTCAAATGGGAACAATTAGAAAAATTATGTGAACCAAACGAACACAACAAATAAATTATGATTACAGTTACAGAAACAGCATCAAAAAAAGTTAAAAACTTAATAGAAGAAGCAGGCTTTAAAACTCCTTATTTAAGAGTAGCAGTAAAAGGAGGTGGATGTAGTGGATTATCTTATGACCTTTCATTTGATGATGATATGAAACCATCTGATATGATGTTTGAAGATAGAGAAGTAAAAATTTTAGTAGATAATAAATCCTTACTTTATTTATTTGGAACTGAGTTAAATTTCTCAGATGGATTGAATGGTAAAGGATTTGAATTCAGAAACCCTAATGCAACCCGAACTTGTGGTTGCGGTGAATCGTTTTCGTTATAATGAAGAATTTCTCTCAAATTTATGTTAATGGCAGTAGTTTAAGTTGTGGAGGTTCACTTCATTTTAAATCAACTGCGTGGAGGTTTTATACAACTGAACAAGAGGTTAAGAGTTGGAAGAATTCAAAAGATGTTTCTTATGGAAATGTTTTGGGAAATATGCTTGGTATTAATGTAATTAATGAAGCAAAAGAAGGTGGGGGATTAGATAGATTAATAAGAAAAACTTATGACTTTATCTCTACTTCAACGCTGGAAGAATTATCAGAAACTCTTTTTATATTTGATATACCGCTTCAGCCTGCCAGATTTGAAGTATTTAGTAGAAAACACAATGATTGGTTCACTGTTGCAGTTTCCTATAAAGGTGGAGAAAATCCGAATGAATATTCACCGATTGAAGTAAGTAGAAATACAACTAAATGGTTTTCAAATTTATCTTTTAGTAGAGGGTGGGGAGAGTCAACCACAGCATTATCGTTGGATGAGCTTAAAGAACATGATGAACTTCTTAATAAAATTGTTGATTACTATCATGATTATGAAATCCAAACTAACAGATTACTTAGAGAACTCACAATGTTTTATTGTTTTTTAGATAAAATGAAAATAAATTATTTTAGAGATAATAATGAAACTATTTTTGCAGGTTCTATAAATTTTGCCAAAAGAAATGGAACAAACGAACTTATAAAAAAATTAAAATTATTTGAAACTTCAAATGAAAATGTGATAGGGTGCCCGACAATATGGAATTTATCTGAAAAGAAAAAATGGCGAATTTGCGATGAAACTCCGATAGAAGATGCACATTTAGGATATTTTGGTAATAAAAAATATGCTGAATATTTATATGAAAAATTAAACTAATGGCACTTACTAAAAGAGAAAAAGCGGCTAAAAACCGTAAAAGAATTGCAAAGGCAAGCATTAAGGAACAACAAAGAAAAGGAAACTATAAGAAGAAGACATAAACGAATTGCATGCCATGCAACCCCTTGCACCCACAAAACCCTCTAATTATTTAGGGGGTTTTTATTTGGAAAATTCCCAAATTTTTCGTATATTTGTTTAAATTATTTTTATGAGTAGATGGCCTGAAAAATTACCTGATAAACCTAGAAAATTTCAGCATGTTTATAAAGATGAAGATGGAGTTGAATCCGTATGGAAATATGATTTAGATAAGTTTCCCAATGGGCCTATTTCGGTAGAAAATAAGTTTCCACCTCATTATGAAAAGGCATTGCATAAACAACAAAAAGAAGCCAAATTGGAAAAAAAGAAATCAACTTTAGAATTGGCAAAAGAAGGTAAATTGGGAAACAAAACTAAATTTTGGTAATAACAAATAATTTTCTTATATTAATAAAAATATTTTGTATGAAGGGAATTATTTTATTATTTATTTCGTTGTGGATTTGGATTGGATATGAAATGTGGAGAGCTCCATTATTAGAAGAAACTGATGATGGTAAATTGATTACAAAAAGACCAGAAAGAAAATTAAAAGATTTATTTAAGAAGAAATAAAATGGAAGTACATATAACTGATACATTTACAAAATCATTAAAAAGATTGATGTGGCATCAGCATTGGTTATATAAAACCTATGCAACTTTTCGTTATGATATACCATTGTTCTTTAAAAACATTTGGAGATTCAGAAGAGAGTTATACAATCATCAATGGTGGGATTATCGATTCACACTTAATATGTTAGAACGATCCCTTACCATTATGGAAAAGGGGATAAGTGAAAGGGGTATGGAAGCAGATTCTAGTAGAGAACCAAAGGTAAAGGCAATGAGAAGGGCTTTAGAATTACTTCGTAATAGTAGAGAAGATAATTTCATTGAAAGAGTGGAAGCTGAATTAGGGCCTTTGAGTGACTGGGAATGGGAAACTGATGAAAATGGAGTTTTGATTGACAAAGATACTCCTGAGCAAAAAAATAATAATAGAGCAATTTTTAGTGCCGCTATGAAATTGGAAAATAAAGAATGGAATGAATTATGGAACATTTTTAAAGGAACTAGAAATTCAAAACAATTTGATAAAAAATATGATGGAAGTGATATGAGGGGTTGGTGGGATTAAACAAAAATAAAATGGCAATTGCAATCATTAGTATCATAGCAGCATCGGCATTAATAGCATGGAGATGGGTAGTGGGTATAGATTATATGCACAAAAATCATCCCGATTACAAAGGAGAGGATTTTCTGAATTGGGGAGAGGATAAGGAAGAAAATGATAATGACAAAAATCAAATAATGTAAATATGAAAAAATCAATTATCTTAGATTACAAGGAGTATAATTGTACAGATGAAACAATTCCTTTGATGAACGATGAGGTTATTTTTGAAATCGTAGACAAAAAAGGTAGAATGACTTATGTTATTGCTAACCCTATGGATTTATTAGGAGAATGTATTAGCAAAGTATGGACTATCGAATCAGTAGTAGACCTTTCCGATACAATCTTTCCAGATGAGATGGTATATGATGATGAATACTACAAATCAACTTACTTTCCAACAAAAGAGGAAGAAGAAGCGGCAATCAAATTTTTTAACGAAAATAAAGATGAAGATGGAAGACAATAATTTTTATCCATTAGAGGTTTTGCAAAAAGCGGAATCAGTACTGATGCAGAGAATTCGAAAGATGAAAGATGGAGAACCTAAATGGGCTGCATCGCAAAGATTAAGAGAGGTACGAGATGTGATGGTTGTAGTTAAAAAGCAATTCATTAAATCCATCGAAGAATAATCCTTTCTATATTATTTTATATTTATAGAAAAGATATTGTAATGGCATTACTTAAAGAATTTAAAGAGATAGTTGAAGAAGTTGCTTTTATTGAAGCACAGCTATTAGAGCAATTAGTTTTGGAGGGGGTGGATGATCCTGGTATCCTTAAATGTATTTTTATGGCAGGTGGCCCTGGATCAGGTAAATCATTTGTTGCACAAGAGATATTTGGAATAGATAAAAACCTTAAATCATCGGTTGCTTCGAGTGGTCTTAAAGTCGTAAACTCTGACCCTGCATTCGAAGCTCAACTTAAAAAGCATGGTATTAATCCAAAAGATTTAGCTAAAATAGAAAAGGAAGAGCCTGAATTATGGGATTTCATTACAAAAAATCCAAATGGGCCAAGAGAAACCGCAAAAAAACAGGTTTCTAAATTTAAAGAGTTTTACGAAGCCGGTAGATTAGGAATGATTATCGATGGAACCGGTGATAACTATGATAAGGTAGCTAGACAAAAGAAAGAAGCAGAATCATTAGGATATGATACCTATATGGTATTTGTTAATACTTCATTAGAGGTGGCGCTTATTAGAAATTCAGAAAGAGGTAGAACTTTGGGTGAAGAATTGGTGACACAAAGTTGGAAAGAATGCCAGGAAAACTTAGGTAGGTTTCAACAACTGTTCGGAGGTTCAACGTTCTTAATTGTAGATAATACAGAATATAAAAAAGGTAATTATACCTTTAAACATAAGAAGACGGGAAAAACTGTTGCGGCTTCGAAACCATTGCAACCAGATGTAAGGAAGGCGGTTGATACATTTATGAGAAAGCCTATTTACAATCCTATTGGAAAAAAATGGATTGAAACTGCTAAAAAGCTTAAATCCGCAAATATTATTTAATGTATAAATTGAAAAATCTATTAGAATCTCTACACTTTCCTTTATGGATATTAAAAGATTTTGCTTGGTTTTTAGGTTGGGGTTGGGTTAGTCTTATATTTGCAATACCTGCTATTCTCATAACATTAGTGTTAATTGGATATTCAGCTGAAATTAAACGAATCGAAAATATAGTATTGGGATGTTGGTTAAGTGCAAATACCTTTTGGATGAGTTCTGAATTATTTGGAGTAAATACTCAATGGATTGCAATTATATTATTTATTATCGGATTGGGATTATCCCTTAAAATCTTACCGACAATCATTAGGAAATACCTAAATGATTGATTATCAATGACTTAATTTTTGAAAATATCTATAAAAAGACTTGGAAATTCCAAGTCTTTTTTTTATCTTTACTATGTAATCAAATGAGAGATGTTATGATGTTAATTAAAGATTTTTATTGTGAGGCCTACCCAACTGATGAATTGGGAAATGAAATCAATCCCAAAGCCAATTTTACCGATTTATGGGTAATCATTCGTAGTGGTTTGATTTATGAATATTTGGGTGTGCATGATAGTATAGTGAGAGAACGGGTATTTGAGAAGTTCTCCGAAATCACCGGACACGATTATGATTATATTTACGAAAATTGGTTAAACTCTTAAAATATAAATTATGAAAGCTATTCAACTTCCAGATTCGTTTGTTAGAGGTTTGATTTGTAAAGTTCACGTTTCCGTAAATGGAAAGAGTGGTACTAAAGAATTGAAAGTATGTTCGGTTAAAACCCGATCGGTTCTATTCATCGAAGTGGATGGAGAAAATCGTAAAAACATTTTCCGTAAAGTAAATCGTAAAGATATTATTGAATTTAGACCAACTGCCATTTGCGAGATTAAAGTTAGAGATGGAGTGTTGCCTGATAAATGGGAATCTGGATGGGATTCTATCGGACAACTTTCCCCAATGAGTTTTAATAATAGAATCAAACCACATTTTAGTAATCATTCAAAAGGATGGGCTCCAAAACTACCATCCACCACAAACTCATCCGCTGGGTTTCCAATGGTATAACTGATTGATTATCAATAAAAAATTTTGAAAGAAATATTCAAAAATGCTTGGAAAATCCAAAATTATTTACTACCTTTATTATGTAATCAAAAGAGATAAGTTATGAGCCTTCCATTTAATTTAGCTAGAGTTCACGAACATTCTTCCTTAATCGAAGGATATGATGTAATTAGAAACGCTTTCCCTGTTAGAGGTAAGTATGTTGATAGGGTAATCACCTATTCTGAAGCAGTATTCTCATCTTTAGAAGATGTTGCTGAAGATTATTCGGATTGGCCAGAAGATCAAGGATTTGGTTCATCCGATATGACCTATGTTCGCAAATCGTTTATCGATAATATGATTCGATTGGCTAACCTTAATGGTTATTATGAAACCAAATTTCAACCTTACTTAAAAGTGGTTGAGTATAATGAGATTGAGAAAGAGGAATATGATTTGCGTAGAGAACAAGGATTGTAATAAATAAATTTTTTAAAATTTAAAATATAAAGATATGTTATACGATTCTTATGATGTTGAAGTTCTAGCAGATAGAATAGAAGAGGAAATGGAAGCAATTAATGAAATGAATAGGATTATGGATATTAGAGAACAATGTAGAGAAAGAGCGATTGAATTCGCTAAAGAGTGGGGATACGAAGAAGTAAGTTCCCATATTTTGGATATTATGGTTTCCATTATGTGTACAAGAGATAAATCCTCTTATGCCGGTGGTGGATTTGTTGAAGCAGTTGTGGCAAACAACCTGTATTTGGCAATGAATAGAGCTGATAGTGAATGTAGAAACAACATCTTTTTATTGACGATGTGTAATATGAATTGTTATGTTTAACGAACAAATATTTTGGAAAGAAGATTTCACCGATGGAGAGGCCAAAGGTGGATTCTTTGTAAGAGCAGTTGATTTGAAGAAGTTCTTACAATCGGTTGAAGAAGCCGAACATGGTGGTGAAGTTGTTGGATTAAGATTCAGCGATAATAATTTAGAAATAATTGTAAAACCTAAAAATTAAAGTTATGGGATTAGACATGTATTTGTACAAAAAGAATTTTATTTGGAGTGGTGATTGGATTAAACCTGAATTGAAACAAGAAGTGATTGTTAAGAAAGGTGGAGAAGTTGATACTTCATTTAAATCAGAAAAAATTAAGTATGTAATTGAAGAAGCGGGGTATTGGCGTAAGGCTAATCAAATTCATCAATGGTTTGTGGAAAATGTCCAACAAGGTGAAGATGATTGTGGGAGTTATTATGTAGGTAGAGAACACTTAGAAGAATTGCTTGGAATCTGTAAAAAAGTTAAAGAAGATAATTCTTTGGCTGAACAATTGTTACCAACTCAAAGTGGTTTCTTTTTCGGAGGAACTGAATATGATGAATGGTATTTTCACGATGTTGATAACACAATTGAAATTATAGAAGAGTGCTTGAAAGATGAATCAGCGGATGATTTCGAATATCATTCAAGTTGGTAAATCTTTTTATGAAAAAACTTATTTTTTTATCTTTAGTTTTTGGATTATTTTCTTGTGAAAAGGATGATATTACCCCTTTAATACAATCTCCGAAAGCTGATAATATAGTACCAAACAAACCAATAGAATACCGATATGATACCCTCACTTCAAATGAAATAAGAGGATTATCAGAAAGATGGGATAACTATCATGGTAAGGGAATGGCTACTTATGCGGATTTAAATAACGATGGGGAAGAGGATGTAATTTATGTCGATGAAGGTATTTTTATCAGAACTTATAAAAATGGAGCATATCAATCTCAAAAAGTAGAAGGCGTTTCTTTTATATTTGCACGATCAGTTATACCATTTGATGCAAACGGTGATAGATATATCGATTTCGTTGTATTAGCACATAATGATGAAAGAATACATCCAAATCCAGGTGAAGTTCCATATCTATTCATTAATAATAGTGGAGTAGGATTCACTCCTATTAAAATGAATGTTAAGCAAGATTTCTGGCACTTAGGAACTGCGGGTGATTTAGATGGAGATGGTGATAATGATTTGATAATCTGTACTGCTGGCTCGGTTACATACTTAAGAAACGATGGTGGTAAGTTTAATGAGGTTGCTAATATAGTACCTGAATCATATAAAGTTTCTCATTATGTTGGGGCTTTGATAGACGACTTTAACAATGATGGGTTCAATGATTTATTATTCTATGGGCATGAATATGCAATTTTTGAAAACGAAAATGAAATAGCAAGAACTAGAATATTGTTTGGAAATAAATCTGGCATTTTCAATGAAGATAATTCGATTACAATAAAGGAAGAGAAAGATGGGTTTGGGGTTATAATAGATGCGGTATCATTTGATTTAAATAAAGATGGTATAAAAGAAATAATATTGATTAGAACCGGTGATCCGGTATATTATAAATTTTACATTGGATATAAGGTTCAAATATTAAATTTAAATATTGATGTGACATCTAAATTTATAGAAAATTCCTATTCAGTAAACGAAGGTTGGATATGCTCAATTAAACTGGTAGATGTGAATAAAGATGGCAAAAGAGATATAGTTGAATGGGATAGGAGAAGGAGTAAATATTTTTTACAAAAATAGTCGTTTTGTAAATTTTTTCCGTATATTTGTATATATATA
>Ga0172367_10001837_pt1 | contig 30065 bp, 34 predicted proteins | sample Lak10m_FD_114542 | JGI IMG/M metagenome (GOLD analysis project Ga0172367, IMG submission 114542) | Freshwater microbial communities from Kabuno Bay, South-Kivu, Congo - kab_022012_10m | ecosystem: Environmental > Aquatic > Freshwater > Lake | place: Democratic Republic of the Congo: South-Kivu...
AGATATTTTGATAATCCAGTTATTGATGTGATTAATGATTGGAAATATAAATCTGGAATTTTAATTAAAGCAAAAAGTTTAATTGAAAAAGGAATGAAAGAAGAATCAATTCTTCAAGAGATGAAAAGAATGAATTATTTTCAAGAAAGATTAGCTTCCAGATATAAAAACCTTAAAAGATGAATAAGAAAAGAAGAAAAATTATTCAGTATGCTATTTTTCTAATTTTTATCCTTATACTTTTTCTAAATTATACCAAAATTGAAGGATTTTTAATAAAAAATTTTGATGATACTAATACCGGAATTGTTAGTAGAGTTATTGACGGGGACACAATTGTTGTAAACAATGAAAGTGTTAGAATGCTTGGAATTAACACTCCAGAAAGAGGAGAGAGATATTATTCTGAAGCAAAACAATATCTTGAAACTCTTGTTTTGAATAAAACTGTGTCTTTGAGAAGTGGAGAGGAGGAATATGATTTATATCATAGAAGACTTGCTTATGTTTTTTTGAACAAAGAAAATATAAATTTAAAACAAATTCAAGAAGGATATGCTTCTCCTTATTTTCCAACAGAAGTTAAAGTAAATGAATTTTATTCCTCTTGGGAAAATTGTTTGGAAGAGGGAAAAAATCTCTGTAAAAATTCTGAAGATATCTGTAAAAATTGCATAAAATTAAAAGAAATAAATATTGAAAAGCAAATTGTAGTATTAGAAAATCAGTGCAACTTCAAATGCAATCTCACAAATTGGACAATTAAAGATGAGGGAAGAAAAAAATATACTTTTGGAAAATTTTATTTGGATAACAAAAAAAATGTAAAAATTGGAGCAGAAGATTTTAAGGAAGAATACGTTTGGACCTCAACAGGAGATAGTGTTTTTGTAAAAGACGCTCTTGGGGGAATAGTGATATATTATAGGTATTAATCTTTATATAGGAGAAAACATAAAAATTTTTAAATATTCCCTTCCTTAATAATGGATGAAAAATAAGTTAATTTTTCTAATAATAACTTTATTCTGTTTTAACTTTTTTAATCTTGTTTCTGCTGAAACAAATGCTGGTTCAATGGGAGTAAGCACAGATGTGCAAGCAGAGACAATTTCAATAGAGGTAAATTCTTCCATAGATTTTGGAACAGTTGCAAAAGGATATAACTCTACAAGACAAACAATTAAGATAATTAATAAAGGAAATGTTGGAATAAATGTTGTTCCTCGATTGGATAGCTCTTATAACGGAGGAATTTTTAATTATTTATATTTTCAAAGAATTTTAAGTGACCCTCTTAAACAGATTGGAAATTTTAGCATTAGCATTGACAAACCTTCTACCTTGGGCGGAACCGAAAATGCAACAATGTATATTTGGTTAAACTTGGAAAATTATCCTGAAGAGGTTACTTCTAACCTAAATGACCATAATACTAATGTTATCTTTTGGGCAACAAAGGTGTAAGATGCTTTGTAAAAGCATACTTCTTTTTTTGTTTAGTTTTATTTTAATAGAGAATGCCTGGAGTTTATCTGTTTCTCCTGCTGAACTTTATTTTGAAGGCAATATTAATGAAAATCTCTGTCAAGAGATTACAATTACCGGAGAAGAAGGGGTAATTATTGAAGATAGATGAAACAATAATCTTCAAATAAAAAACATTAACGAGTATAATTATAATTCAGACAAATTTAAAATAAATATTAATTATTTCAAAGACTTAGAAATAGAAGATGAAAATAAATTGGAAATATGTCTTTCTGGAGAAAAAAAAGGAAATTATTATGGTATTTTATTAATTCAATCAAAAGAAGAACCTGTTGGAATAGGAGTTTGGATTAAGGTCTCCCTAATGGAAAACAAAACTATTGAAAATTTTTCTCTAACTGGAAAAATTGTTAGTCAATATGACTATGAAAAAAAGGTAATAACTCTTTTTATGGGAATAACTATAATTTTATTTTTGATATTATTATTCTTCCTATTAAAATTATCTAAATCCAAGAAAAAATAATCTATATTCTGCAGAATATTCTTATTTAAAAAGCATTGATTTTTTTCAAATAAATGGAAGAAATAATAATTCCTGGATATCACTCTTGGAATAGAAATCAAGTTTATTCAAAAGAAGATGGAACTCTAAGTCTTATTTCAGATGAAAATAGAAAGATAATAACGGGAATTATGAATTCTGGAAAATTAACCTTGCTTGGAGAAGACGCAGAAATTCCTGAAATTCCAGCTGCAAGAATTATTGTTTTTAACTCTTTTGAAGCTCCCACTAAAAAAAATGTTATGAATTATCTTTTAAAAAGAATGAATCAATTAAATTATTCCTCTCCAGAAGAAAATGAAGAAGAAATAGATGCTTTAAATTATCTCTTAAAACAAATTCCAGAAGAAGAGGTAAAGAAAATATTGGGGGGAGATAAAAGAGCTAAAGCACATTTATTTTCTCATCTACCAAATACTTTTTTAAAAGAAGGACAGAGATATATCAATATTGTTGAAGGTAAGATTCCAAATCCTGACAACATGGCTTTTGAGTTAATGAAAAGAGGGAATAAATTAGGTAATTCTAATCTCTATGAAATATTAATGGAAAAGACCGGAAAAAAATATCTTGATTTTACTATAAAAGTTGAAGATAATGGAAATTTAATTGAAGAATCAGAATTAGAATATATTCTTAAGACCCATGTGCAAAAGTCACACTCTTTTGCCTTGTTACATGAAGAACTTAAAGAAAAAGAAATTGCAGAGAGAATAAGATATTTTTATAATCTTTTCAAGGTTCAGAATTTAGATTTATTAAAAGACATTAGTGAAGAAAAATTAGAAAGCAATGCCTTTGGCGGGGTTACTGGCCTGTTAGGATGCATGGCAATTGAACAAGCAAAAGAAGATTTGGTGGATTATCTCTTAAGCACTCCAGATAAAAAGAAAGAACCCCCTCACAAAGATTATAAATGCGATTTTGATGGAATTTCCTCTAACTAAAAGATTTAAAAACTCTATAATTCTTGATTTTTTGTAGACTATGTCGGCAGGTTAGCCCCCTGCTCATGTGCAAACGGGCTTCATGGCAGACTACGAGTGGAGTGTGACTGAAGTGTCAAAAAGTCTTTAATCGGACGTTGATGTTTTGTCCATTTTGATCTTGTAGATGCGAAACGGGTCAGGTGGGGAACCAAGCAGCCCTAAACAACTATTGAGATGCTTAGTGGGTTACAGAACGGAGAAAGATTGAGGATAACTTTTTGGGATTTTCTGAGCTGTCCACTCTGTCTACAATTTTTTATAAAATAAAAGATATAAAAACTTATTTTTACATATATAATTATGAAAAAGAGGGGTCAGTTTTATCTAATCGCAGCTCTAATAATTGTTATGATTCTTGTTGGTTTTATTGGGCTCATTAATTATACTACTTTTGAAAAAGAAAACTCAATGAAAGAATTACAAACTGAATTAGAAAATGAGATAACTTACACTCTTGATTATGGAACCTTACATAATCTGGATGCTTCTCAATTTAGAACTATTTTTCAAAATTTAAGTTCCATTTATATTAATAAGAGTTTTGATAAAACAAGTGTCTTTATTTATGGTCTTCCCTCTGGCACAATTGTTGCTAAAGGAAAAAATTCCGAAGATACAATTAGTTATATTACTGTTGATGGATTAGAAACAACTCTAAAAGATGGAATTGGAGAATTTGAAGAAACCTATACCCTAACTGGAAGTTTAGTTTATGTGAATATTTCAGAAAATCAATATACTTTTGAATTTAATGAAGGACAAAACTTCAAGTATCTCATTGCAAAGGGAAAAGGAAAGGAAAAGATTATAATACAAGGATAATTTATAAAATAAGAAAATGAAAAAGAAAAAAGGGGTTAGTGCAATTGTAGGATATGTTCTATTAATTAGTTTTGGAATAGTTATGAGTCTAATTGTTTTTGCTTATCTAAAGACTTATGCCCCTAAAGATGCCTTAAACTGTCCAGATGGAGTTTCTATTTTTCTTAAGGAATATTCTTGCGAGGGAAATGTCTTGAATATTACAGTAAAAAATAATGGAAGATTTAATTTTTCAGGATATTTTATTAAAGCAGCAAATTCTTCAACTCAGGAAGTTGCTACAATAGATATTTCTAAAAATTACACTGATCCGACAAAGATTCATGGAAATTCAATCTTATTTTCATTACAAAATACTAATTTGATGGGGCCAGGAATAGAAATGACAGGAAGTTTTGATTTGAATCAAAATTTGGCAATGATTGAATTAATACCTATCAGATTTCAGGGAGAAGGAAAAAATCTCAAAATGGTAAGTTGTGGAAGTGCAAAAGTTCAAGAAGAGATTAGTTGCAGTTAAATAAATTTAAAAATATCAAAGACTGAATAATATTAATGAAAAATAAAAAAAGAGGATTGTCTCCAGTAATTGCAACTATGCTTTTGGTTGCTATTGTTATTGTAATTGCTTTGATTGTATTTTTCTGGTTTAAGAGCATTACTGAAGAAGCAATAACCAAATTTGATGGAAAAAATATTAGACTTGTTTGTGAAGAGGTAAGTTTTGATGCAGATTACGACGGAGGACAAGTTTTTATTTCTAATACGGGAAATGTTCCAATTTATCAGATGAAGGCTAAGGTCTATGGGGCTGGAAGTTTTACTACAATGACTATATCCGAAGGATGGCCTGAAAAAGGATTAAATCAAGGAGAGGCATTTAGCGGTTCGGTAGGAGATGCCGCAGATAGAATTATCTTGATACCAGTTTTAGTAGGAGAGACAGAGAAAGGTGAAAAAACTTACACCTGTGATGAAAGATTAGGATATGAGTTAGAGGGATTTTAAATGAAAAATAAAAAAGCTCTTTCTGGAGTTGTGACTGCAGTCATTTTAATTGCTATTACTCTTGCTGCTGGGGCAATTGTTGGAACAATGATTAATGGATTTGTAAAAGATAGATTAGATAGTGGCAAAGCTTGTTATGATATTATGGAAAAAGTTCAGGTAAATGAAGAATTTACTTGTTATAATGTAACTGGACAATATGCTTTAGTTTCTCTAAGCTTAGCTCAAATTTCTCCTACAAAAGTTTTAGTAGCTTTAGTATATGATAATGAGTCAAAAGTTTATTCAATTTATCCGGAAAGTAAAGAAATTTTTGGAGTAACAAATTATCCTTCAAATTCAACTTCTATTCAACTTCCAGCAAATGAGTCTGGAAAAACTTATTATATTTGGGGAATTGAGACAAAACCTTCTAAAATTCAGGTTGCTCCGATGATGGGTGAAACTCAATGTGAAGTTATTGATAGTCTAAGTCCCATCGACACCTGTAATTAATTGAACATTAACTATTTAAATTAAATTTTTCTATATTAATTATGAAAAAGGGTGTGAAGGGGCAGGTTTGGATAGAGACTGTGACCTATACTTTGATTGCTCTCGTTATGATTGGTTTAGTACTCTCTTTTGCTAAACCAAAAATTGAAGAATTACAAGATAAGGCAATTATAGAACAATCGGTACAAATGTTAAAAGAATTTGACTTAGTCGTAAAAGAAGTGGGAGAGGGAGTTGTAGGAAATACAAGAAAGATAGAAACTAATTTAAAAAAAGGTTCAATAAAAGTTGATTCTCCAAATGACCTTCTTATATTCGAAATGAAAAGTCGTTACCAGTATAGCCAACCAAGACAGTCATATCAAGAGGGGGCTTTAACAGTTTATACTACAGAAGATGGAAAATATTATCCCATAAACATAACACTTAATTACTCTGGAATTTATAATATTACATATAGTTCATTAGAAAACCAGAAGATAATTTCAAAATCTTCTACTTCATATGAAATATTTATATCAAAAAAAGGAGGAACAAGTAATCAGATAGATATTGCTGTAGATTAAAATGGTAGCAGAAAGAATTAGTATTATAAATTATCCTCAAGTTGCGATTGATTTTGTTCCGAGAATTCCTCCGATAAAAAATGTAAAAGATAAAACAAAGATTAATGTAAGATATTGTCTTATCTCCCCTTTCACCTATGCTCACATTTATTGGGACCCTAAAGAATACGAAGTTGTTTATGATATTGAAGAGCCTCTTTTAGAACCTCATGAAGAAGAATATAGAAACAAAATTGTTGATGCAATGAAGTCAATGATTGATTTTAATGAATTGGTTAGTAGAAGTGATGAAACAATCTTTGATTATATTGATAAAAGATTTAAGGTGCTCGCGATGGAAATGGGATTAAATATTTCTTATGAAACTTATAAAAAAATATATTATTATTTATGTAGAGATTTCATTGGATTTAATGAAACTGAACCTCTCTTAAGAGATTATTTTGTGGAAGATATTGAATGTAATGGAGGAAATTCTCCAGTTTATCTTATTCATAGAGTGTTCAGAAATATGAAAACAAATTTAGTTTTTAGGGATAGTGCAAGATTAGAAAGTTTCGTAGAAAAACTTGCTCAAAGATGTGGAAAATCTATCTCCTATGCAAAGCCCATTCTTGATGGAAGTTTACCTGATGGGTCCAGAGTTAATGCAACTTATACCAAAGACATCACCAGTAAAGGTCCAACATTTACCATCAGAAAATTCACAAAAAGTCCTTGGACCCCTCCTCAACTTTTAGGATTTAATACTCTTAGTCCAGAAATGTTAGCATATTTGTGGTTACTTGTTCAATATAAAATGAACATTTTAGTTATCGGAGGAACGGCTTCGGGTAAAACCACTTTGCTAAATGCTATTTCGTTTTTTATTCCTCCAGAAGCAAGAGTGGTATCTATTGAAGATACTCGTGAATTGAATTTACCTAGAGAAAACTGGTTACCAAGTGTTTCAAGATCTGCTACGGGAATTGGAACAGCAGGAGAGATTGATTTGTATTCTCTTTTGAAAGCCTCCTTTAGACAGGCTCCAGATTATGTGATTGTAGGTGAGGTGAGAGGAGCAGAAGCTTCAGTATTATTCCAGGGTATGGCTTCGGGACATTCCTCTATTAGCACAATTCACGCCGATTCTGTGGAAACAGTGATTAAAAGATTAGAGACCCCTCCAATTGAATTATCTCCAACTTTGCTTAATGTTTTAGATAGTTTATGCATCATGACTCATGCAGTTGTAGATAAACATGAAACAAGAAAATTAAGAGAGATTGTTGAGATTGTAAATGTAGACCCCGATGGAATTGCAATAACTAACACTCCTTTTGTTTGGAATTCTTTGGAAGATAAATTTTATTTTAAAAAGGAAAGTAAAATTTTTGAAAAAATTTCTAAACGTTATGGAATAACTAGAGAAGAACTTAGTGAAGAATTTAGAAAAAGAACTCAATTAATCTATAAACTTTATCAAAATAAGGTATTCAAATTTCATGATGTTCAAGAGATTGTGAATGAATATTATAAGAAACCCGAAGAAGTTTTGAAAAAGTTTGATGTTAAATGAGGTCAAAATGGAAAAAGAGGAATTTATTTATTTAAGAGAGTTAATTAGAATATTTGATAAAACTGCTGGGCAATTAAAAATTGCTTATGAGAGTAAAGATTCTGAAAAATTTAATGATTTAAAGAAAGCACTTTTAAATGTTCAAGAAAAGATTGTGAGGGCAACTAAATGATACATAAGAAAGAAGACCCTTTTTTTCTTCTTCAGAAGATAGTTCAAAGAGAAAATTCTGAAATTGAAGAGTTAGGAAAAAAATATTCTAAATTGGAGAAATCCAAATCAGATAAAGAAAAAGAAAAAATTTTAAAAGAAATTGAGGAGCATAAAAAACATTTAGCAATAGAAAATGATAAAATTCCCTTTGTTATAAATCCATTAATCATTCCAACAAAATTAAGTGCATTGAGAGATAAGAATTTAAGTGAAGAAGAAAAGGCAAGATTAGAAGAGGGAAAAAATTATTATGAAAAAGATGTTCCGCTTAGAAGTGAGGGGGAAAAAGTTTTCAGTAAAAAAGAATTGTATTTGGTGGGATTAGAAAAAGAAACTATTAGAAGAATTAGAGAAAAAGAAAAAAGCGATGAAGAAAAGAAAAAGCAAAAGAAAACCGGAGCAAGTAATTATAGCAAAATTTCAAGTATTTTATTTTCAAACCTCTCTAAAGCCCTTCTCGGAAACAAATCATTTAAGGATTTGGAAAGAGATTTGATTAAAGCCAATTTAGATTATTCTCCTATAGGATATATGTCAATGATTCTTTTAACCACTTTAATTTCCTTAATCGTAGGAGGATTCATCTTTTTATTCTTTTTATTTTTCAATTTGGGTTCTACTATGCCTTGGATTACAAGAGCTACAGAAACTCTGAATGTTAGATTTTTAAAAGTATTTTGGATTTTAATTCTTGCTCCTCTTTTAACTTTTTTAATTATGTATATGTTCCCTTATTTAGAAAAGAAGGCAAATGAATCTCGTATTGAGGATGAATTACCATTTGCAACAATCCATATGTCAGCTATTTCTGGTTCTATGATTGACCCAGTTAAAATTTTCGAGATTATCGCCCTAACAGGAGAATATCCTGCATTACAGAAGGAATTTGTTAAATTATTAAATGAGATAAATTTGTATGGTTCTGATTTTGTGAATGCCTTGAAAAATAGAGCAAGAAATACTTCTAGTAAAAAATTAGCTGAATTATATAATGGGTTATCTACAACCATAAATTCTGGAGGAGATTTAACTATGTTCTTCTCTAAACGTTCCGAAACTTTATTATTTGAATATCAAATTGAGATGCAGAAAGCAGGTAAGGCTGCAGAAACGTTTATGGATGTTTATATCAGTGTAGTAATTGCTGCTCCTATGATTTTAATGATTTTACTTATGATGATGAAGATGAGTGGAATGGGATTAAGTTTAAGTGTTGGAATGATTACTTTAATTATGATATTAGCGGTTACTGCAATCAATGCCGTATTTTTAATGTTCTTACATATGAAGAGGAAAAAATAAATGAAAATAAAAAAATCACATTATATAGGATTTGGATTGGCACTTGTAGCGATTGTAGTTGTACAGATTATGATCGGTGGAAGAAGTGCAATGTTATTATCTGGAATTGCAATTTTAATTGGGGCTATTCCATTTATGATTGGGCTTTTCAAAGATGCAAAAGTTAATTCTCAAAAAGAAGAAATGTTCTTAGAATTTGCTAGAAATCTTGTGGAGAGTGTGAAGACTGGAACTCCCGTTAGTAAAAGTATTATCAATATGAAAAATAAACCCTATGGGGTTTTAAGTGTTCATGTAAATAAACTTGCGAATCAAATTTCCCTTGGTATTCCCTTAAATATGGCCCTTCATACTTTTTCAAGAGATGTAAAGAATAAATCTATCTCTCGTTCATTAACTCTAATTGGACAGGCAGAAAAGGCAGGAGGGGAGATTGGAGAAATTCTTGAGGCTGTTGCTGGAGCGGTAAGCGTATCAGACAGATTAAAAAAAGAAAGAAAGGCTTCAATTTCTAATTTAGTTGTTCAGGGGTATATTATTTTCTTGGTCTTTATTATAATTACCTTAGTTATGCAATTTCAAATCGTTCCCTTAGTTGCTAATATGGGGGACATGGGCTCCTTGGGATTGGGGGGATTCGGTTTTGGAAAAGGAATTGGGGCAAGTGATGTTAATCAAGAGATGGTTTCTAATGCTTTTTTATATCTTATTTTAGCTGAAAGTTTTTTCACAGGATTAGTTATTGGAAAATTAGCTGAGGGAGATGTAAAGGCAGGAGTTAAACATTCGTTTATCTTGATGTTTCTTTCTTTTATGATAAACGCAGCAGCAAATGTATTATTTGCTGCAAAATAAAATGAGATTAATAAAATCAAAAAAAGGTTCACATGTAGATGTGATTATCTCTTTTATGATTTTTATTTTATTTGTAATATTTTTATTTATAATTATTAATCCAACGCAAATCGTAGAAAAAGATAAGAAACAAACTGCAGAATATATCAAATTAAAAATTGATGAAAGAATTAGACAAGAAATTGTAATTGTTAATGTGGGAAACACAAGTGCAAGAAATGCAGAAGATTGCCTTAGTTTTGATACGAGTAATTTAGAAATATCTGGAATGACCCCTATTGCAAAAGATGCTTCGGGAAGTCCTGCTGGCACTCAGGGAAATCTTGAAATTGATTGGGCAGGTTCTAGTTTTTTTAGGGTGTATTATTCTAAAGATGCTTTTAATCCTCCTGTTGGTTCATCTTCAACTTGTTTAACGGGAGAGGTTAAATCAGTAAAATATCTTGAAGAGGGGGTAGAAAAAAATATCACTAAACTTATTTCAGATTATGCCTTGAATTATAGTGCATTAAAGACTGAATTTGGTATATCCTCAAAAGAGGAATTTGCATTACAATTTGAGTTTAGCAATGGAACAACTATTGGAATTGCTCCTCAGAATACAAAATTGGATAGATATGCTGAAAAATATCAGAGATATTATTTTGATATGGAAGCAAATAAAAAATCTGGTTATTTCACCTTATATATTTGGTAAAATGAAAAAAAAAGGATGGATAAAACTCGCAGAGGCATTTATTTCTATTTTAATAATTGGATCTCTCTTAGCAGTTATGATTACTGAGAGAAGAGGGCTACAAGAAGATTTTTCACACAGAATAGAAGTTCATCAAACTTCTTTATTAAATTTAATTCAGATAAATGAAACTATTAGAGAAGAGGTATTAGAATTGGTAGATATACCTAAAGAATCAGGTGAAGTTGGATTCCCTCCCGTTTTAAATTCTACTTTAAGTTCTATCAACACTAATTTAATTGAATGTTTTTATAAAATCTGTGCTCCGGGGGAGGATTGCCTTTTAGAGGATATGCCAAATGAAAAAGAAATTTATATCAATTCAAGAATAATTAGTGCAAACCAAGAGGTTTATAACCCTCGAAACTTAAATTTATTCTGTTGGGAAAAATGAAAAAATTTGAATTTTTAGAACATACTGCAGATGTTAAGTTTAGAGCATTTGGAAAATCACTTGAAAAGGCCTTTGAAAATTCCGCATTAGCAATGGTTAAAACAATGACTGAGAATAAGATTAAGAAAAGAATAAAGAAAGAAATTAGGGTTAAGGGAAAAGATTTTGAAAACTTGCTTTATAATTTTTTAGAAGAGATACTTTTTATTATGGATACTGAATCTTTTGTTTTAGCTTCAATTAGAAAAATAAAAATAGACAAAAAAAATTTTGAATTAAAAGCAGAAATTTTAGGAGATGCTTCTTCAAGATATGAATTTCATTTAGATGTTAAGGCAATTACTTATAATGAGATGTTTGTGCATGAAGAGAAGAAAAACTGGATTACTCAGGTTGTTTTGGATGTATAGACCCTAAAGAGTATAGATAAAGATTTAATAATAAAGAGAGATATTTTTTTTAATGCCTAACCTTATACAAAAATTAAGTTTAATTGGAGGAATTGTTCTAATGAGTCTTTCTTGTCACCCTTATTCTAAAGAAGATTCTGCTAAAAATTATGAATCTTCTAAAAATCAAATTGAATATGCGCATACCCCTCGACAATTAGAGAGAGCTTACAGAATGAAAGATAGAGATTTTGAAAGAATGTCTAGAGAAGGCAAGTATGAAGTTAGAGGAATGGAAATGAGAGATGAGGGGATGATGGGTAGAGAGATGAGAGGAATGAGAGAATGGAATGGAATGGGAGAGAGGAGAGGACAAATGATGGAAGGAAGGGGGATGAGAGAGATGAGGGAGCAGATGATGGAGAAAAGATATGAAATTATGAAAGAGAGTTGTAAATTGGATTCTTGTGAGATGAGGGGAGAAGGAATAATGAGGGGAGGAAGAGGGATGATGAGCGGAATGATGGAAGAGGATGGGCAGATGGAAATGAGGGGATATGAAATGAAAAGAGAAAACATGGAAGAAAAAGGAATAATGAGGGGAGAAAGTGGAAAAGGGATGGAGATGAGAGGAATGATGATGCAGGGTGAAGGAAGAGGGATGATGAGAGGAATGGAAGGATACCATATGATGCCCAATGGAAAAATGATGAAAAATTCAGATATGAAAGAAAATCAAGGAATGATGATGAATTCTGAAATGAAATTCCAACAAGAAAAAATGAGCGTAATTATCGAAAAGAAAACTCCAGTTGCTGTGAAGGGAGAAAAAATAAAGACAATTAAAGAATCTGAATGCGATTTGACAAAGTGTTCTTTAGAGACAAAAGCTCAGCAGGATTCTTGTATGAATAGTTTGAAAAAATAAGATTAACCTCGAAGTTTATCTTTATATGAGAAAATTAAACTAAAGTCTACAGGGGTTTCTAATTTTAATGGTTCAATTGTTAAATCTTTATCTCTTATTTTCTTAAACTCAATTTTTTCACTATCTTCATTAAACTTCTTTTCAATTTGAACTTTATTATAAACAATTGCTTCTGTTAAGTCTGATTTTTCATAAACAGTCATCATATTATAAGTTTCATCAGGCAAATTTTCCCAACTATGCTTTATTGCTGCATTTTCAATAGTTCTTTTTCTTAAATTATCTAGATCCTCTTCATAAAATCTATCAATTGCCATAAGAAATTAAAATCCTCCAGAATACTTCCAAGGGTCAAACATAACCGGAGTATTGTCTAAACTTGATTTTATAATTGCCTTTCCCCATTCTTCTCTTTGAGGAATGTTCATTATACTTAGAGTATGAGCAGAAATATTTTCCCATCCTCTTTCTCTACCATCTAACTCTATTAAACCGTTGTAGACCCATTGTTGATGTAATAAATAATCGTCTCCCATTAAAGATTCATAATTAAGAGATTTATATTTATTTCCCTACTCCAATAAATCTAAAAACTGAAAAAAATTCTATAGTTTATGAGTTTAAAGCAGATATCTAAGGATATTTATGAAATTCCAAAAGAAGGAAAAATGAATGTAGCTGGAAGAATATATGCTTCTGAAAAGATTATTTCTAATATTGAGAAAGATAACGCTATTGAGCAAGTTAGAAATGTTGCAACATTACCTGGAATAGTAGGATTTTCTTCTGCAATGCCAGATGCTCACAGAGGATATGGCTTCCCAATTGGGGGGGTAGCTGCTTTTGATTTAGAGAAGGGGGTTGTTTCTCCGGGGGGAATTGGTTATGATATTAATTGTGGGGTAAGAATTCTTACTATTAATATTAAGGCTTCTGAAATTAAAAGAAAAAGTAAACAAATTGTAGAAGCCCTTTATAAGAAAATTCCTTCGGGAGTTGGGCATGGAAGTCCGTTTCAGTTGAAAAAGGGAGAGATTGAGTTAGTTTTAGAAAAAGGAGCAAATTTTTTAGTTGGAAAAGGCTATGGAACTCGTGAAGATTTAATTGTTGAAGACTTCGGTTGCATTGAAAATGCAGATGCTTCAAAGGTTTCGCCTAAGGCTAAACAGAGAGGAATTGGACAGTTAGGAACTCTGGGTGCAGGAAATCATTTTTTAGAAGTTCAGGAAGTTAACGAAATTTTTGATGAGACAACTGCAAAAGTTTTTGGTTTGAAAAAAGGATATGCTACAATTATGATTCATTGTGGTTCTAGAGGTTTGGGACATCAGGTTGCTTCTGATTATATTAAATTAATGGAAGAGAAATATGGAATCAAAAATCTTTCTGATAGAGAATTAATTAATGCTCCAATCAAAAGCCAATTAGGACAGGATTATATTAAAGCTATGAATTGTGCTGCTAATTTTGCTTTTGCTAATAGACATCTTATTGCCTATTGGGTAAAAGAAGCGATGCTTGAAATTTTTCCTAAAGCAGAAATCAAAACTCTTTATGAGATTTGTCATAATATTGGGAAGATTGAAGAACACACAATTGAGGGAAGAAAAATGAAAGTTCTTGTTCATAGAAAGGGAGCAACTAGAAGTTTTGGGGCTGGAAGAAAGGAAATTCCTGAAAGATATAGAAAAATTGGACAGCCCGTTTTGATTCCTGGTTCTATGGGAACTGCTTCATATATTTTAGTTGGAACTAAAAAAGCAGAAGAGATGACTTTTGGTTCTACCTCTCATGGGGCTGGAAGAGTAATGAGTAGACATTCTGCAATTAAGGGACAGACAGGAGCTAGCGTTAAGAAAAAATTAAATGCAAAGAATATTGAGATTAAATCTGGAAGTCTGCAATCTCTTGCAGAAGAAGCTCCAGAAGCTTACAAAGATGTTGATGAAGTTGTGAATATTGTTGATGGTCTTGGACTTAGTAAAAAAGTTGCAAGATTAAAACCCTTAGTGGTGGTGAAAGGATGAACTTAGATTCAGAAAAAGAACAGCATTTCTTGAAAGATGAGAAAATCCTTGATTTAGAAATTAAGGAAGCGAAATTAACTCCAAAAGATAGAGTTATTGAAATAGGAACAGGAGATGGAAGATTAACAAAAAAAATTTTAGAAAAAAAATGTGAAGTTCTTGCTTTTGAAACTGATGAAAAATTTAAGAAAGAACTTGAAGGAATTAAAAAAGAAAATTCTAAATTAAAATTAATTTTTGGAGATGCTAAAAAGTTTAGCTGGGAAGGGAGTAATAAGATTGTTGCAAATATTCCTTATTCAATGTCTGAACCTCTTATTTTCAAATTAATTTATGAAGCAATTGAGGAAGGAGTTTTAATTGTTGGAGAGAATTTTAAAGAAATTCTTGAGAAGAAAGAAACTAAGATTGGAATTATTGCTAACATTTATTTTAATTTTAGATTTATACAAAAAATTGATAAAAGTAAGTTCGAACCTGCTCCAAGAGTTAACTCTTGGATGATTGGGTTTAAGGAAAAAAAGGGGAATGAGAAGGAAATGATTTTGAGAAGAATTATTGAAAAGAATGGGAAAATAAAAAATGCTATTATCTATGCGTTTGTGGAGTCTGGAAAGACTAAGAATCAAGCTAGAGAGTTCATAGCAAACTCGGATTTGGATGAAGAGGTTTTAGAAAAACCTGTTAAGAGTATTAGTGGAAAGGTCTTGGGGAGGTTAGGGGAGAGGTTGTAGAATTTTTATAAAGAAACTTCTGGACCAAATTTAGCCCAAGAAGTACTTAGATCCATAAAATCTATTTCTGCAAATTTATTAAAATTTACCTTTCCCTTTCCTGTAAGATATTTGAAAATCTCCATTACTTGAATATTAGATATTGCCCCTGCAATAGGTCCAAGATTTCCTGTTGATTCAATATCTTTTATTTTTTCTAAATTACTAATTGAATCATTTCTTTTTTGATATTCTAAAAAATCACTAAATGTCAAGGTTTTTCCTGGAACTATTATGGGCCCGACCATTCCAAGATGTAAGTTATATCCTCCAGAGACTAAGTAAGGAATGTTAAATTTTTTAGAATATTCATCTATAATCTCTGAAGTTTCTTGAACAGATGGATTGTCTGCACAGTTTACAATAAAATTTGATCCCTGAACTATATCATCTAAATTTTCAGTTCTAGAGATGGTTCTTTTATGAGAAATTATATTTGCATCAGGTATTTTTTCTTTTATTACATCTACCTTATATCTTCCTACATCTTTTTCTGAAAAAAATAATTGCCTATTTAGGTTCGACAATTCTACTTTATCTGGGTCTGAGATTATTATCTTACCTACTCCAATTTGATTAAGACCATTTACAATCCAGGTCCCAATTCCCCCAACTCCAAAAACGCATATTTGAGAATCTCTTATCTTCTGATGGAGCATTAATGTTTCTTGGTATGATGAAGTAAATTCATCTAAAAACTCTATTTGTTTGCTAAACCTTTTATCAGAAAATTCTTTAGTAAAAATTCGTAATAAACCTGAAGATTCCATTGTATTAATACATTTTTCTATTGATCGGGAATCATAATCTATTCTTAGATTATTAAATAAATCTTCATATGACCTCTCCGTTTGAAGTTCAGAGATAATTTTTTTTACCAAATCATCTACTTCAAAAGTTAATATCTTCCTACTCCCAGTTAAAATAAATTTATATCGATTCTCATCTTCTTTGAGAATATATGAAGAAGGTTTTAGCTTAATGTATCTTTCATTCATCTTTAAAAATCCTCTTTATTGTAAGAGATAGCTTACTTAAATCAAGATTTTCTGGTGGTTCAAATAATTGCCTATCCTCATAAGCAAAATAAATTAATAAATAAGGAATTGCATCTTGAATATAAATCAAAGGAGAATCTTCCCTTAAGTGATATGCTCCAGTAGAAGCAAAAATTTTATTTCCTTTTTTTAATGAATCTAATATCCCTTGAACTTGTTTTTTTTCCCGTTCAGATAAAATTTCCTCCTCCAATTTTTCTTCTTCTTTAGTTAGCTCTATCTTTTTGAGAAAATCTTTATTCTCCCTGCTCATATTCTTTATGTCATTTCCCTTAATTAAAAGATTGTACTTTGCAGCTAGAGATATTGTTTTTTTTAGATCTCCAAATGTTGAGATAACTGAAAAATCTTTATCTGTCTCTTGGTTCAAGAAATTTTGCTTTTCTTTCTCAGAAGATAAAGTTTCTTCCTCAAGTCGTTCATAAAGAAAAATATTGGGATTAAAGATCTTGATAATTTCTTCTTGGACTGAAAAATCATCTAAGAATCCATGAGTTTCTCCAAAAATTATTAAATTTATATCCTGCTTGGATAATTCTTTCTTCAAGTTTATCTTAAGTTCTTCGATCATCTTAATATAACCCCTTAATTTTAAGCACAAATTAACCTTATATAAGTTTTGAAAAGATACACTCAAGATTATCTAAGGTACTTCTTGAACAGTTTAAAATATTAAATTCCGTTTACATCCACCATTTTATACTAGTTCCACCGCCTCCACCACCCATAGAAGAATAATCAACCAATTTTAATCCTTCATAATCTTCAGAAGGCGATTGATATACGCTTTTATCTTTAGTGCAGGGGATGTTACTTTCTTCCGCAATGGATTCAAGTTTTTCCATAAAATACCTACCTTCCCCAACTATTTAAACATTATTATACTTCCCCTTTTTCAGCCCTCCTAAACCCTTAAATATAAGCTAAAATTAGTATATCAAAGCCCTATTTTAAGCTAAAAATAGGGGGGTAAACCTTGCTCATAGAAAGGTTTATAAGTTACTACTACTTAGTTAAAATAAGATGAAAAGCTTAACAAATATAATCAAAAAGAGTACAAGAAATCTAGCTTTTGGAGGAGCTGTTGCCCTAGGTTTAGCTTTTGGAGCTGGAAAAATTGGGGCACAAACTCAGACTAAAAACTATCAAAACTTCCTAAACCCATATGTTGCTGAATTCTTTGACGTAAAAAACACAAGAGATTATTATGGTTCTGGTGATGCAAATGGAGATGGATATTTAACTTTTGCAGATGCAACTGCAATGCAAACAGGCACTATTAATTATAGAACAGATGTTGATGGAGATGGAAATTTCTCAACTGTAAATGACCAAAATATAGTAAAAGAAGTATTAAATGGACAGAGAAAAGGAGTACCTTTTGACTGGAATAGAACAGAAAATGTTGCTCAAAGAAGATGGATTATTCAAAAATATTTAGATTTAGATAATACTTGGGTTTATGATGCAAGCAAGGCTTCTTGGGACTGCGATCAATATGCTTGGGAGTCTTTGTTTAAAACAAATGGAGTTGAAAAAGCAACTGCATCACCTTGGTGGACAGATGTTTCTGCCCAAGTAGGAAATAAACTAGAAAGATGGAAAATTCCAACTTATTTACATTATTCAGATACTTATGCTGGAGTAAAACACACTTCAATTGCAGTATTTATTGGTTCAGATGACCCAACCAAAGATACTCCTTTAGAATATGAAAATTGGTTAGTTTATAATTCAACAACTGGAGAATTTGATATGAAACCAGGACATCCTTTAATTAAGAAAGATGGGAAGATTTGGATAAGCAAAAAAATGTATTTACTAAGTCAAATTACACAAGAATTTACTTATGACGAAAGTGATCTTATTAAATTCAATCTCTCAAACGGAGTAGATGAAGTAACTTACAAAAGAACGGGTTTAGTAACCACTCGTCCGACTAATCCTGTTAGTGGAATTGAGAATATTGTTAATCCATTTGGAGAACCAACATTGAGTGTTTTTCCAAATCCAGTTCTAAATGGATATGACTTAAATGTTGTGAATAGTAATGGACAATTTGATGAAGATGGAAAATTAGTAATCTATGATATTACTGGAAGAAAAGTTTATGAACAAAATTCTTTAATTGGAGTTGATAATAAAATAATTGTTCCATCGGACAAGATTAATTCTTTTGCTAATGGAATGTATATTATTAATTACATTTCTCCAAAAGAAAAAGCCTCTGTGAAAATTCAAAAGCAGATTCCGGATTAAAGATAAAATTTTTATTTTTTAATATTTTAAATTAAGAATAATTTTACAAATACAAAAAAACAAAATCACCTCTTTCTTATTAATAATAAATTTTATTGTATTTCGTATACTTCTTTTGCATCTTCTGGTTGTGAAATTGCTTTGTATTCTGATTCTTTTGATCTTCCAAAATCACAAGGGGTATGACAAATACAATCACATCCTGGAGGCAGACTAGTATAACAATCATTTAAACTGGAAATGTCCAAAAATCTTGCATCAGCTAGTTTATCTAAGTTAGTCATTTTTCTTTACCTCCTTTCATTATTATTGAAACATTAACTCCAAAAACTTCCTCAAACTTCTTAAATAATAATTCCTCGCTATCATCTTGCTTTGCTTTATTTAAAAATTCAATAACTTTTTTATTCCCTTCTTCTTTAAAATAATCCATTATATTTTTAATCAAGTTGTATCCTAAGACATAATTTGTAGATGCATTATCTGTAAAATTCCTCAAACTAGAAAATTGCAAATTTTCTGGAAGATTCATTTTTTTATCTGCAATGTAATTTGCAATTCCTTCATCCCATAAAGGTAGGATAGTTAAATTTTTTTTCATAGAGGAATACCCATAAAAAAAATGTGCTAGTTCATGAATCAATGTCTTTAATGTATCTTCTTTTTTATGAATAGTATATTCTTCTACAACTGATGGTGCAAAAATGTAGATTGTATTGTGGTAACCAGTACATGCTTTCATCCAATTTTCATGTTTGGGATAACCTGAAAAGAATAAATATTCTTCTGGAGAATAAACAAAACATATTCTTATAGGATTTATTTCTCCAGGATATTCAAAAAATTTCTTAGCTTTATTGTAGCCCTCTTCTAGTTCATTCCAATCAAAATTATCTAAAAATTCCTCATCCTCTTGATGAGAATTTATTATAAAGATACCTTTATTCTTTATCATATAAAAAACCTCTTTGCATTAACATCTTAGCTATGCTAAACACCTTCTCTTCATATTCTGCTGGAAATTCAGATATTTTAAATCCATTTTTTATTTCCATGATGAAATCCCTCATTTCTTGATTAACTCTTAGAGTTTTTCCAGAATAATAAAGAGTATATCCTTTATCTTCTTTTCTCACAGCTCCTAATTTAATTAAATATTCTCTGTTTAACTCAACTTCCTTAACTTCTCTTTCAACTTTTTTCTCTAAAGATTTTGTCATTCTCGAATCTTTTTTATTCATTGGATCATATTCTTGCATACTTTCAAACCTACATCCTCCAAGACAAGTATAGACTTCAGCACATGTTTTACAATCATCTGGAATATACTTATCCAGCTTATACGATTCAAGTCTCTTCCAAATTTGCGAAAAATCTTCTTCAAAAATATTCCCTTCTGAAAATGGAGAACGACCGCAGGCACGAATATCTCCATTATATCCTATTTGAATTGTTGATCTACCAGCAGTACAACTATTTTCAAATTTACCCCTTAATTCTTCTGGAAGAGAACATGGAGGAATCACCTCTAAAACCTTAACATCCATTCCAAAATCTTCCTTTAATCTTAATAAATCTTCTAAACTTTTTGTTACTTCTTCATTTGATAAGTAAAAATCGTCTTTTTCTCCCATTTTTCTCATAGAAGGCTTTAATGCTGGTGTAGCAGAAAACTGTGTTATTCCAAAGTTATCATGAAGAAATTTTCCTTGATTGTACACGGAATTTTTATTTAGTTTAGTGGTAACCATATTGACAGTTACGACTATTCCATTTTCTAGAACTCTAGTTAAGTTTTCATAAAATTTAGGCAAAGTTTTAACTCCTACAATCTCTGTGAATCGTTCTTCTTCAAAATGTGGAAGTGAAGTTAAAATCCCAAAATTAGAATTAACTCTTAAAAGTTCACTTAATTGTCTTTCTCCTAACATTGTAAGATTTGAATTTAGACTAAACCCTAAAGGAATAGCCCCTTTAGCAAGTTCTAAAACTACTGGCAAATTTCTCATTGGTTCTCCGCCAGTTATAGTTATTCCAAATGGTTTTATTTTCTCTTTTAATAGAACATTTAACCTTCTTGCATTTTCAAGGCTCATCTTATTCTTTGAAGGATCATCTGTTCTCCAATGATTATAGCAATAAAAACAATTATGATTGCAATCTTCTGTAACTTCTATCTGAAGATTAGATGGATGCTTTGATTCAAACAAGTTTGATTCCGGCATGACTTTCTTAGATTTCTCCTCTTTATAATCCTTTTCTATTGTAATTTTAAAGGGAAAACTATTTAAATTGGAGCTTCCTCCAGTAAGGATTGGTTTTTATGTGTAAAAACTAGCAAGAAAGAAAAAGATTACACTTTTAATTTTTTAAAAAAACTTCTTTCTCCCTCAGAAATATTTATAAAAGAGATTAATCTTAATTAAACGTAAAATGAAGGTGAAAAGATTTAGTTTAGTTTTTGGAAGTATATTTTTATTCTTAATGTTAATGAGTTTTGCGAGTGCAGCATTTGTTGATTCTATTGAATTTACAGATTCTGGAGGAACTCCCATCGATAGTCTTACTTATAATGAAGGAGATACAACAACAATTTATATGGTGGTTGGAAGTACTGGAATAATCAATACTTATGCTGGAAATAGATATGATTTTCAAATTAATAATTATAACACAGGAGCAGTTGTTTCTTCAGCCGTTGCTTCTGGAACAGTTCCTGCCTCTGGAGCTACAGTTAGTGATGATTGGGCAATCTTTCCAAACTATGCTTCTTTAGTAAATTACTCTATGACAATAAAGATTTTTGATGCAGGAGAAAATTTATTATATTCTTATACTGGAGGATTTTTAGAAATTTTGCAAGGAGCCACAGATGGAACAAGTGGGGGATGTGATTATGCAACTTGTGGAGATGGAAGTTGTGATTCAGGATGTGGAGAAACTTCTTCAAATTGTGCTACTGATTGCGTTGTAACTCCTACTTGCCAACCCTACACTAATGCACAAAGAACTTGGACTAATTTAAGCGGACTTACTACTACTGGAGAAAATAAAGGTACAACTGTTAAACTTAACGTAACTGGATTGAGTTCATGTGTTTATGGAAAATCAGTTACATTTTATATTAAAAATGCTGCAACTAATGCGGGCATTACTACTTTATCAGCAATAGTAAATAATGATGGAACAATAACTCCTCAGAGTTTTGCATTGTTAGATTCTCACCCAAGCACTTTAGATTATCATATTGTTATTACTGGAAATATTAGTAGCGATAGTACAACTTTAAGTGCTTATACTCCTGCTGCAACTTGCTCTCCCTTTAGTTCAGCTGTTGGTTTATGGAGAGATTCATCGGACGTTTCTACTATTACTACTTACTCCTCAACTCCATTAAGTGTAAAAACTAAAGTAACAGGGTTGGATTCTTGTGCGAATACTAAGACTGGAACTTTTAAGGTTTATAATTCAGGTTCAGGAGTTTTAGTAACTAGTTTGACTGGAGTAACAGTATCTGCTACGAGTGCAGTTCAGTCTTGGACAATTTCTTCTGGAACAACTCCTTATTATTTTGGATTATCTATTGATGGAAATGAACAACTTTTTTCGAGTAATGTTTTAAGTTATTCTGCTCCAACAGGATGTGATAATGATGGAGTTTGCGATAGTGGAGAAAATGGATTAAACTGTGCTAATGATTGTGCTGTTAGTGGAATGTGGATGGATAACAGCGGGGAAATTAATACAAAAACTACGGGGAATTCTGTGTCAAATGTCCTCACAAACCTTCGACTATCATCTGGAACTGGAACAATCTATATTTATAAAAACACAAGTATAAATGAATACAAAACAGTATCTTGTACAATTAGTGCAAGTGGAAGTTGCGTTTATTCTTGGACAATTAGTGATTCTGATTTAACAAACGGTAAACCAACTAAATTTTATTTTAAATTTAGGGATTCAACAGGATTATATGATTTTAGTTCAAAGCTTTTAGAAGTTACTCCTTCTGCTACAGTAGTAGACTTTACAAACATTGCTGGTTCTTGGAATGAAAGTTCTCTTACCTTCATTGAGGGAACTAATGGTCCCTCGGTTAGAGCAACTGTAACCGGAATTATTGCTCCAGATAATTATCCGATTGCATTTTCTATTTATGAGAAAGATGCATTAGGAGGAGACGACTCGATAAGAACTTTAACAACTCAAATTTATGGAGGAGCAGCAATAGTTGAATGGACTTTAAATGATTATGATATTAATTTAGGAAAAGACTTTTTAGAAGTAAGTCCTTATGAATTTTATTTTGATGTTAATGCTGGAAGTGCTTCAAAATCTTTTTCAAATAATGAATTATCGGTAACAGTAAATTCTCCTCCAGTAAGTCCAAGTTTATCTAATGCAGATGCTTCTTGGAGAAATATTACAAATGATAATATTGTAACTTCTACTGATTATATTACTGGTAGTTCTATTAGTATTAAAGCAAGAGTAAGCGGAATTGAAAATGCCGAAGGAATGACAAGTTATTTTACAGTTTACAAAGATGGAACTCCTATTGATTATGGTTTAGCTGGTTCTACAATTTCTGGAGGAATTACAGAATTAATTTATACAATTTCTAGTACAACTGTTGAAACTGCAGAATATTATTTTAAACTGACTGTTGGAACAGTCTCTAAAACCTATAGTACTAACGCAGATAAGCTTTATGTTACAGTGAGTGCTCAAGAATTACCTCCAGGAGTGATTATAGATGTAAGCAATTCGGATGGATCTTGGTACAACACTGCTGGTTCGGCTTGGATTCCAAATGTGACCATTGATGTTGGAGGTTCTTATACTGCAACAATGCTTGTTACAGGAATAACAGGAGTTCCAATTACAGGAGCAACAGTTTATTTTGATGTTTATGAAAAAGACACCTTAATAGATGATACAATTGCAACAGGATTAGCCACAACAGCAAATCAAGATGGAAGCGCAGTTTTACAAATTGTTTTATCTGCAACAGACTTAGCTAGTTTAGCTTCATCTGATGACCCAGCAGATTCTTTAGGACAAGCAAACTATGAATTATATTTTAAAATAAGCAATGGTACAGAAACTAAATCTTTTAAGAATAGTGATTTATTAGAAGTTTTTGTTGAAGATACTATCACTTGTTCTTTAGTAACAGTATGCGCTGATTATGATAATGAAGGCCAATGTAATGTTGATTCTTGCGGAGTTTCAGGAGTAAGTGTACCAGCTGAAATTAATTGTAGTGACCCAAGTACCAATTGCTATTGTTTATGGAATGCAACTGAATTAACCTGTGGACCTAAAGCAGATATAACTTATATAATATTACCTCCAGGAGTTAGTTCAATTGGTTCATGTACCTACAATGAAAATATGGGGACAGATGATTGTAGTGATGGATTCTTAAGTTATTCTTGGACTGCATTATGGGCCTGGGGAGAAGGAAATCAATTTACTCCAGCTCAATATAATGCTTTAACAGATCCAGATAAAGCAACTAATTATCTATTTGATGGAGTTTATTATAGATATGATCCCAAGAGACAGAGTCTAAATTGTCTTCTAGGACAAAACACAATTCCTTGTCCTGCACAAGTTCAATTATCCGGATTTAATTGGGTGAACTTGGTTATTGCTTTAGTTGTGGTTGCATTAATATACTGGTTATTTGCAATAGACAAAAAAAAGAAAAAATCGAGTTCAAGAAAAACTAATTCTAAGAAAAAAAGAAAGTAAAAGTTGGTGAGGAAATTATGGGAGTAAGATTGATGAAGAATTATTTAGTACAATCTTTCTATTTAGCATAAATAATACTAAAATCTGGTTAATTTAGTACCAAATAGACTTATTATCTTTGTATTTAGATATTAAAGTACTAAAAACTGGTACTTTTTGTGCATAATAGACAGATTAAGATAATAAGATAGTTTAAATCTTAACAATTATCTAATCTTAAATATAAAAAACAAGTTTAGAAATATTTTATCTAAAACCAATATTTATAAACTTGTTTTTGTTAATTTTACTATCGGTAAAGAGAGGATGATGAAATGAGAAAATCAAATACGAATGTAATTTTTTTATTTTTAATTTTATTTGTATCCTTTATCTCTCTTTCTTCTGCAACAATCAATGTTGGTAAGGGAAATCAAACTCTTGTAACTTATTCTCCTGGAACTTATCTTTCAGGATATCTTAATATAAGTTTTCAAAATCAGTCATTAGATGTAGAATTTAAAGATAATCAAGGAAATACTGTAAGTTTAATTCAGTTATTAAATAATTCAAGAAATAAAAATTATCTTTATGAATGTGATGTGCTTGATTGTGAGAGTAATTATCAATCTGAAAATAAATTAAGTTCAAAGACTTATAATCTTTCTCAAGGAGAGGAAGCTCTATTTGGATTAGAGTTTAAAGGAATATTAAAATCAATAGATTCAGTTAAGTTTACTATTGAGAGTGATGCTGGAGAGAGCTGTAATAGCCAATTTAAATTAGATATTCTAGACGATGGAATTTATGATTTTTCAAACAACAAAGTTTCAACAGCTGTTTGCTCTGGAAATTACACTGGATGCTATAATTCTGGAACTGGAAATGAGGTTGAACTCTTAATTACAAATACTCCTCTTTGTCAGAAGATAAATTTGAGTGAAGCCCCTTCCTATCAGATTGGGGCTTGGATTGCAGAAAAAACCCCTGGAGCAAGCTCGATTAAGATGAGCGTTTATAATTCAACTGGAACGAAGGTTGGAAACTGTGATATTTCAAAATTAGGAATGACTTCTAGTGGAGGGGAGCATAATTGTAGTTTTAGTTATCTAACAACAAAAGAGGCAGCATATTATGTCTGTTTATATTCAGAAGGAACTGGGGGGGAATATAAGACCAAGGGATACTCTCTAACAAAAGGGTGTGGATTTTCTGGACTTCCAGTTAAAAATGGAACAGCAGCATATTATATCTTTGCTAAACCTCAGAAGTTTGGAACTGTAGGCTCAGTAAATATTGGAGATACTCTAACTGGTACCTCAACAATCTCTCAATTAGCAGTAGATTATATCACTTCAAAGTATGGAACTAATGATTGTTCTGGAGGGTGCTATGTTCCAATAAGAATCATTGCAAATGTTAATCAGAACATTACCATAAAGAATTTTTCTATTAAATATGGACAACAGGATTTACCCGGAATAGAAGATAACAAGATGCATATTTTAGAAGAGGTTCCAGCCAAACTTAGTGCTCCCTACCAATATTTATTTTTAGATGGATTATTTAAGCTTCCTACGAAATTAGGAAATTTTTCTTATTCTCTAAGTGCCGATGGAAAAACTCTTGTTAATTCTAAGATGCAGATTAAAAACGTCTCAATTAGTTTGAGCCCTACAAAAGTTCCTATTGCAGAAAGAACAACTTTTAGAGTAAACATTTTTTCAGATAGTGATCCCCTAAAATATTTTTGGGTATTTGGTAATTCATCCACTGAAACTCTAGTAAATCAGGCAAGTTATACTTACTTAGAAGAGGGAATTCACGAGGTTATAATAGGAGTGCAAACAAAAGATGGAGGGGTTTTCTCTAAGATTTTTAACATTACCGTTCAATCTCCTAAAGAAACTGCAAATCAAACTCTAACTGAATTAGAAACAAATCTTAAAACTGTTAATAACCAGATTATGAATCTTGATTCGTTCACTAAATCTAAAATAATGGAAGACTTAAATTTAACGTATTTAGGTAGTCAATTACAGATTATAAGAACTAACTTTAATAAAATAACCAATAACAGCGAATATATTACTATTATTAATGAACTGAACAAAATAGAAATTCCAGAAGCAATTGTTCAAGCCTCAACTAATTATATTTCTTATTATCCTGAAGTAAGCGATATTGATATGGATGTGCTCTCTTCAATTACTGGAGAGTATTATGAAGAATCCGAAGTTGAAGCCTATTCTAATGCTATTCTTTACTGGAACCAGTTAAATTTAGAGACAAAAATTTCTATGAAAGAGATTAGTTACAAATATAATGGGAATTTAGTTCCATTTTTGAAAACCTTTATTTTACAATTTACTCCGAAAGAAACTTTGGAAAACAATACCTACCTAATTATAGGATATTTGGAAGATTTAGAATTGAATACAAATTCTTCTCAGAAAGAGCAATATACTTATACTAAAATTAATGGAAAAACTTCAATTAGTTTTTCTACTTCTAGCGATGTAGATTTTATGGGGCTACCTTTATTCATCTCTCCAACAATAGAGAGCTTAGAGGTTTCTAATGAAGAGATTGTAGAATATAAAAATCAATGGTGGATTTTAGCTATCCTTTTTGCATTAGTAATTATTATTGCTTTTATTATTTATTTGATTTTACACAAATGGTATGATAAAAAATACGAACATAAATTGTTCCCAAATAGAAATAATCTATACAATCTTATTACTTATATTAATAATCAAAAAGCGAAGGGAGCTTCAGAGGAACAGATAAGAGAGAGCTTAAGAAAGGCTAAATGGTCTGTAGAATGCATTAGATATGTAATGAGAAAATATCTTGGAAAGAATACTGGAATGTGGAAACCAACAAAATCTCAAGAAATCAAAGAAGCACGAGCTAACCCGATTCAATTTAGAAAAGGAATTAAAAAAAGAAATCTTTTCTGGCACATCTTCTTGGGAATCATAACTCTAGGATTATACTGGATAATCTGGTTATTTATCAGTTCACATGAATTAAGAAAGTTTACTAAGAAGGCTCCAAGATTTATTTTATTTCTATTGCCAATCTTAATCTCAGTTTTATTTTCAATTTTTACGATGTTTTTAATAAAATCAGATGCTGTTAATGCTCCTTTAGAAGCAATATTGAGTTCCCCTATTCTCTTGATGGGGGTTTTAATTTGGATTATTGCGGGGGTAACTGAATTGATCGCACTAATCAAATATTCCTCTGCTCTAAAAGAGGTAACTGGATTTAGTTCAGTTGGAGCCTTTTTGTTATTACTCTTAGTCTATCCTATTGGAACAATTGTTTCACAGGTTCAATTAAACAAAAAAGCAAATCAGTAGCAAAAAGTTAATAAACAATCTAAACTATCTCCTATTATCATGGCAAAAAAAGGTATTAAAGGCATTTTAAGAAGACTTCTTCCAGCCTTATTCAAGAATAAGAAAGACATTAAATTAGGGTTTTATGGGCCTCCTAATGCAGGAAAAACCAGTCTGGCTAATAGGATCTGTAAAGATTTTACTGGCGAAGAAATTGGAACTGTTTCCAAGGTACCTCACGAAACAAGAAATGTTCAATTTAAGGAGAAAGTAGAGATTAGTTACAAAGGAAAAAAAATGACTTTCAAGATGATTGATACTCCAGGTATTACAACTAAGGTAGACTATGAAGATTTCTTAAAGTATAAGATGAATAAGCAGGATGCAAAGAACCGAGCTAAAGAAGCAACTCAGGGAATTATTGAGAGTATTAAATGGCTTGACGACATGGATTTAGTAGTTATTGTTTTAGACGCAACTGAAAATCCTTATAATCAGGTGAATATTACAATTATTGGAAATTTAGTTGCAAGGAAAATTCCTGTTTTAATTGTGGCTAACAAATCGGATTTGAATAAAGCTGATGTTAAAAAAATTCAGGATGCATTTCCAGAATATCCTGTTATTGGATTAAGTGCAAAATATGGTAAGAATCTTGATGATTTTTACGACGCAATATTCAAACTTTCAAAAAAGGTGAAATAAGGTGACAAAAGAGGTAAGAAAACATTTAGGAAACATAAAGGGATTTGCTATTCAGTTTATACCCTACTCTGAAATTAAATCTCTGAATGCAGATGATAGAATTAGAAAAATTCTAAACATCGTTTTAGGAAATAATATTATAATTCTTCAAGGAAAATTAAAAGCTGAAGAAGAGTCAAGATTAATTGGAGACACAATGGCTATGATTGGTCATGTTAAAGATTTTAAGGGAATTGAATTAGCAGTTATAGGTTCGGACGAGAAGACAAATGTTTTTGACAGATTTAGAAAAAGTTTTGTTAATGTTCTTAGCGGGGGAGATATGGCAGCTATTACCATTATTGGACCCGCTAGTGTTGTGAAGGAAATAAAAAGAAATCCTAAGAAAATTGAGCTTCTGCTTAACAAATAGAACTTTTGAACCGAAAAACAATACAAACAAATTTAAATAATACGTGTTCTTAACTAAATTAGAGGAGTTAAAATTAAAAAATGCCCCATCAATGTGTGAGATGCTCTAGAATTATTCCAGCTGGAAGCAAAGAGATTATTGATGGATGCGCTCATTGTAAAAGTCGATTCTTTTTTTATATTAGAGAAGACCAATTTGAAAAATTAAAACAAAAAAAGGTGGAATTAGAAATTTCAGAAGCAGATAGAAATAGAATTGAAAAAGAAGTTAGAGAGATTGCAGGAATTGAAGAGACTGACGCTCCCGTAATTCTTGATTTTGAATCTGTAAGGGTGACTGGGGCAGGAAAGTTCGAGTTAGATATAACCAATCTATTTCAAAAGGAAAGACCTCTTATTTACAAACTTGAAGAAGGGAAGTATATAATTGATTTAGCAACGAGTCTTGGAAATAGAAGGGAACAACAGGAAGATGAAGAAGATTAATTCTGTTTTGAACGAGGTTCTACAAAAAATTAGACCAGACAAAGAAGAGATTAATTTTTTACAAAAAGAATTAAACAAATTTCTTATTTATTTTAATTCTAAATCTAAAAAATTAAAGATAGATGCTGAAATTTTTGTTGGGGGAAGCTTTGCTAAAAAAACAATGATGAAGAAGGGGAATTATGATATAGATTTATTTGTTAGATTTGATAAAAAATATTCAGAGAAAGAACTTTCTCCTCTCACTAAAAAAATTTTAGGAAATCTTAATAAGTTAGAAGAGATTCATGGTTCTAGAGATTATTTTAGATTAAAGATTGGAGAAAAATTCTACTTTGAAATTGTTCCAGTTGTTAAGGTTAATAATCCCAAGGAAGCAAGGAATATAACAGATTTATCTTATTCCCATGTTAAATATATCAACAAAAAAATTAGAAATCAAAGGTTACTTGATGAAATTTTATTGGCAAAGGCATTTTGTCATGCAACTGGAACCTATGGAGCAGAATCTTATATTAATGGTTTCTCGGGATATTCTTTAGAACTTTTAATATACAAATACAAAAGCTTTCTAAATTTCATAGAAGCAATGACAAAAGTTAAGGATAAACTTGTTATTGATGTTGAAAGATATTACAAAAAAGATAGAGCCATGATTGATATGAATAGTTCTAAATTAAATTCTCCAGTAATCTTAGTTGACCCGACATATAAACAAAGAAATGCTTTAGCCGCTCTTTCAAAAGAAACATTTGTTAGGTTTCAAGAAGAATGTAATAAGTTCCTAAAAAATCCAAATGTTGAATTTTTTGAACAAAGAAGAATAGACATAGAAAAGTTAAAAGCAAAATCAAAAAAAGAAAAAAATTATTTTGTTTTATTGCAAGCTTCTACAAAAAAACAAGAGGGAGATATTGCTGGTTCTAAACTGTTTAAGTTTTAT
>Ga0172367_10001838_pt1 | contig 30042 bp, 48 predicted proteins | sample Lak10m_FD_114542 | JGI IMG/M metagenome (GOLD analysis project Ga0172367, IMG submission 114542) | Freshwater microbial communities from Kabuno Bay, South-Kivu, Congo - kab_022012_10m | ecosystem: Environmental > Aquatic > Freshwater > Lake | place: Democratic Republic of the Congo: South-Kivu...
AACTATTGGGAAGATAAAAAATGTGAAATGAAAGTTACATCAATCAGTATTTATAGTTATGTTTTTGGTCATACTAGAACTCATTGTTATTATACTATTGATGAGGCGTTAGAGGTTGTAAAAGAGTGGCATAAAAATGAAATGAATACGGATTATGCTGAACAACGTAGACTTGAAAAAGAATATGACGAAAAGTATCCTCAAGGTTATCTAATCAATCCAGATATTAAACTAGAAAAAGATTATTGGGGAGGGCCGAAAATTGAATAATCTCATACAAAAGTGGATAATATATCACCCTAGAACACAAAGTTTTGTTACTCGTAGTCCATTTAATTATACTCAATCACCAGACATAGCGACAATTTATCACAACTATTCGGATGCTATTATGGCCTGCAATAACCACTACGACAAAGAATTTGACGGTGGACATCATCCAGTAGAACTACGTTTTCACTTTAATCCTAAAACATTGAATAAAGTAAAACAAGATGTTGTTTGAATGAAAGGAGAAAATAAATAGTGATATCATGATATATTTCACATCTGATACTCACTTTGGTTAGCCTGCGGGCTAACTAAGGTCATAAAAATATAATACAATATTGTGAACGTCCATTTGATAATGTTCACATAATGGATCAAGTTACATTCGACAGAATAAATGAAACTGTCGGGGTTAATGATACTCTATACATACTGGGCGATTTTTGTTTTAAGGGTAAAAAGCCTATAGAATATCGTTCAAGAATAGTTTGTCAAGATATTCACCTAATATTAGGGAATCATGATCGACGAAGTGATTTTGAGAATGATCTTCAAGGGTTCTCTAGTGTGCAAGAAGTTAAAGAAATAATATATTGTAATCAACGAATATTTCTTAGCCATTATCCACATCGTTCGTGGCCTGCTTCTCATAAGGGTAGTTTTCATCTTTATGGTCACGTTCACTCTAAACTAGACCATGAAGACAGGGCATCCGCCAGAAAAACTTTAGATGTTGGGGTTGACAACACGATAAACTATGGTAAGATGTTTGGACAACCTTGGAGTTTTAAAGAATTACAGAAATTATTTGGTAAAAAATGACAATTGTTAAAAGACCACTAATTCCAGCATTAGTTCATGATGACACAACAAGAATAATTATTTGTATAGTCGGTCTGATTATAGTATCATATATTTTATACAGGATAGCATTATATTATGGAAGATGAACTAGGATATTTAAAAGATTATGGTCCATTTATTATGGGCGGCTGTTTAATAGTATGGCTAATAATTTATGCCTTTTTATCTAATGATTATGGGCCAATAGATGAGTAATATAGAACTAAGTGCATGGATAACTTTGGGAATAGTTTTTGTCTTTTGTATTATTTGCACGATTTTTATAGTAAGAGGCGAAAATGAATAACTTAGAATTAGATTTATTCAAACACCCTCAGTTTGCAGACAAGTGTAAGCAAAGCTACAAATATGCTCAAAGCTTATATGCTGCATTATGCAACAACGTTTTCTTAAAAGATAATAAGAAGTGGTCATGCTCATGGAGGGTATCTGGCTCCATTGTGGCAGATTTAACTGGAGATAGCGATTATTTAGATTGGTATTCTTCTGGATGCCTCAACGGAGAAAATATCTTAGAAGGAATAGTCACAGAAGAAATTAAGCAAGATCTATTAAACATTGGTTGGTCAGTAAAAGACAATGATGATGACACAAAACGCCCCGGAATATATATGAATTATTGGCCATGATTGTTTTTAAGCCACATTAATTATATAATACAATAACACAACTTAAGAAAGGCAAATATGTCGAAAACTATTTTACTCACCGGCGGTGCTGGCTTTATAGCACATCACGTTGTTGATTATCTCCTAAAGAATACTGATTTAAATATCATAACATTAGACCGTCTAGACTATAGTGGTAATTTAAATCGATTACACGAAGTAGTTAATTCTTATGACGATACCACCAAAAAGAGAGTAAAAACAGTTTTTCATGACCTAAAGGCAGAATTAAATCCACAAATAATTAAAACAATAGGGCATGTTGATTATGTTGTACATTTAGCCGCTGGTAGCCATGTAGATAGAAGCATAGAATACCCAATGGAATTTGTTTGGGATAACATCATTGGCACAGCAAACATTCTTGAATATGTTAGAAAGCTAGATAATTTAGAAAGATTCATATACTTTTCTACAGATGAAGTTTTTGGGCCAGCGCCAGTTGGAATTAAATATAAGGAAAATGACAGGTATAATTCTACCAATCCATATAGTGCCTCAAAGGCTGGTGCAGAAGAATTAGTAGTAGCATACGAAAATACCTATAAAATTCCAGCATATATTACTCACACAATGAATGTATTTGGTGAGCGACAACATCCAGAAAAATATATACCAATGACTATTAAAAGAGTGAGAGACGATGAGTGCGTTTGTATACACAGTAATAAAGAAAAAACTAAGGCTGGATCAAGACATTATATTCACGCACTAGATGTTGCAGATGCTATATGGTTTCTTTTAAAGAATGATTCGTCTAATGTCGAGATTGAAGACTTTGGTGGGGCAAAATGCCAAAAATTTAATATTGTTGGGGCAGAAGAATTAGACAATTTGGAGCTGGCTCAATTTGTTGCTCAGTGCCAAAATAAAAATCTTGTATATGAAATGATAGACTTTCATAGTTCAAGACCGGGACACGATTTAAGATATGCTTTAGATGGAAATAAGATGGAGAAAATGGGCTGGAAGCCAGAGCCAATAAAAAATAGGTTGGTTAATACAATCGAATGGACTCTAGAAAATGACAGGTGGTTATTATGAAAGTATGGTTTATATCTTTATGTTTATTTCTATTAACAACACAAGCAGCGATTGCAGAAAATAGTTTGCTTTTTTTCTCAGCAAATTGGTGTGAGCATTGCAAAAAGGCAAAAGCAGATATTCAAGAAAATAAGATAGAAATTTTTAGCGATCTAATATATATAGATTATGATGAAAGTAAAGACTTGGTTCAATCATATGGCGTTAAAAAAATACCTACATTTATTTTACTGAATAAAAATGGGGTTGAAGTAGATAGAAAAGTTGGATATCACGGAATTAAGAATTTAATTGATTTCGTCTTGCAAAAATAAATTCAAGCCAGCCACTTGACAGTGACGATACTTGTGGTATAATCGTGGCATAGTCGTTGATTTAGCAATATATAGGAGAAAGCATTTATGAAACTTCATGCTGGTACGAATACGGTTGAGAAGTCTGGTAATTTTGAAGAGAATCAGTTTAGTATCGAAGCGTCCGCAAAGGCGTTTATGATTCTTTCTGATGGTTTGTATTCTAATAAGATACTCGCCGTTGTTCGTGAGTTGTCTACAAACGCTTACGATTCTCATGTTGACGCAAAGTGTGTAGATACTCCATTTGAGGTTCATCTGCCAACTAGGCTTGAACCTTATTTTCACGTTCGTGATTTTGGCACAAGCATGACGCATGAACAGTGCATGACGCTGTATACTACATATTTTCGTAGCACCAGAAATAATAGCAATGATTCTGTTGGTTGTCTTGGTCTTGGTAGCAAGGCACCGTTTGCTTACGCAGATAATTTTACCGTAGAAGCACACTTAGATGGTAAGAAGCGTATTTATTCAGCCTATCGTGATCGTAACGGAAGCCCAACGTTTTCTTTGCTGGAAACCATTGACACGAACGAACCTAATGGAATCAAGGTTTCTATTTCCGTAAAATCTGACGATATTGATACATTCCGCAGAGAAGCAGAAAGTGTTTATCAATATTTTAAGGTGCGTCCCACTATCACTGGCAATAATCAGCTGTATTTTACTAGCGAAGAAACTCTATTAAAGGCAAGTGATGGTACTTGGGAATTTAATACGGGTGGTTCTGCCAATAAAATTATCATGGGCCAGATTGCATATCCCATTGATCCCGACAGTATTTCGTCCAGATATAGCGACGATGACAAGATTGGTAATTTCTTATGGCAGTCCATTGGTTTGAGGCTTTATGTAAATATTGGAGATGTAGATATTACTCCCAGTAGAGAATCATTGTCTTATACTCCAGAAACAAAGAAGAATATTCGCACATTGCTGCAAAAGGTTCTTAATGATATCAAAGATACTGTGGAGAACGAAATTAAATCTCAGCCCACGCTGTATCTTGCACGTAAGAAATTTATTGATATTGAAAATCAATGCCATTCCGTTAAATCTGCTATGGAAAGTTTGAATAATGCTATACAGTGGAATGGTGAAAAGATTTTTGATACTATTGTTGGAAATAAGATTAAGGCAGAGAATCTTGGAATAAAGCAATTATATAAGTCTGGATATCGTTCTAAAGCAGAAACAAATAAAGATATCAAAGACATCCATTTTCGACGCGACATTACATTTTATGTTGACAATTGTGTTCGCGGCGGTCTTGGTCGAATTAGACAAGAACTGAAAGAAAAATATGGTTCTAATGGATATACTGTTTATGTATATACTCCTAGTAGCGATGAAACCGCAGATAACAATAAGTTACTTAAAGTACTGGGTGATGCAACTGTTAATGATATTATCACAACAGAATCTTTACCCAAGGTCCAACGTCAATCTAGCGGCTCAAGTGGCGTCAACGTAGATTATTCACAGGTAGATTATTACGACGAAGAGGCTGGAACTATTCTTAGCCAAAATCTTAGCGTAAAGTTTGATGATGCAGTTTATATTCCTACTAAAAAGGGAGAGTGTGAGATTGGCGGAAGGACGATTGCCATTGGAACTTTATCAAAGATTATTGGATATATCTATCAAGATATTGGCACAGACAAAACGTTCTATTTCCTCACTCCTTCGCAAATTAAAATGCGTAAGCTTGACGAAAGAGACAACTGGTCTGATGGCTCACACCTTGTTTCACTCATTAAAGAGCTTGGAGAATATCATTCAGAAGAAATTCATAGTATTCGCCACCAACATCAAATAGGTCCAGAATTTTCTAGATTTAAGGAGGTTTTTAAGAAAACCAAGAGTGATAATATTGCAAAGCAAATCATTGCTTCATACGAAGAATACTCTAATTCTATAGAGAAGAATTATAGTAAGATGGACGATGTATATAATGTTTGTAGAAGTCTTAGTTTACGTCTACACGAAGCAAATGCAAAGATTGATTACATGGCAAGATTTGGTAAGCCATTTGCCCAAGAAATTAAGAAATACCCACTTCTGACTGGCAATGTTCTTAATGCATTATGGGGCGATGATCAAAGACAGGTTGTTGCTAATTATATAGACATGATGGAAAAAATCCATACTCAAGAGTTGACAACTATATGATCGATAGGTATAATACATAGAGGCATAATTTTATCAAAGGAGCAAAAAATGAATTACTTAATAGCAAATGATGGAAATGTTACAGCGGTTGTGGCTGGCGAGGTTTATACTTTTGGAAAGTCTCACCCGCGTTATGATCGACTTATTTCTCATCTGAAGAATAATAACGTTGAATATTTTGAAGCATCTTACGACATTGTTTCTCAAGTAAATGAATATTGTGAAGGATATGTCAGTGCTAATAACGGACGAATGCAGTGGGATGGCATTGATATGCCAGACATGTTTAGCACAACTATCGTAGATATGATTCAGCAGGGTTATCCGTTTGAGCCGATGCTTAATTTTTTGGATAATATGAGCCAGAATCCATCTGACCATGCTATTGTTGAACTGTTTGAGTTTATGGAAAATAAGAACATGCCCATTACTCCAGATGGACATTTTCTGGCATACAAGGCTGTTGGTCCAGATTATAAAGATATTTATTCTAGGACTTTCGACAATAGTATTGGGAGCGTTTGTGAAGTGCCACGAAACAAGGTAGATAATAATCGCAATCATGGCTGTGGCCATGGTCTACATGTTGGTGCTTTTGATTATGCAAAGTCTTATGGTGGTATTGATTTGGATAATGACGAGGGTGGCGGTGGAAATAAGCTTATGATTTGTAAGGTCAATCCACGCGATGTTGTTAGCGTTCCTACCGACTCTCGTTTTCAAAAGTTACGTTGCTGTAGGTATGAAGTTGTTAGTGAATTCGAAGATCTTTTTAAGAGTGTCGTTCATATGACTAAAAACGATATCTCATATGAGAATCTTAAGAAGCGTAATAAGGAATGGATTCTTGAGGTTACAGCAAAGCTTGAGCGTGTAAATAATGTACTTAAGAAGCGTCAACTGATAAGTGCATAAATTGAATGAAGGGGGATTAAATATCCCCCATTTATTTTTATTAGAAACAACATATGAAAATAAACAACGACATTAAATTAGATTTTGACGATGTACTACTGGTGCCACAAAGATCTCGTACTGCATCAAGAAAAGAAGTAATTTTAGAGAAGTCTTTTTCCTTTTATCATTCTTCTAGAGTTTGGTCTGGCCTACCAATAATTGCCGCTAATATGGATTGTACTGGCACATTTAACATGGCAGATAAATTATCGGAATATTCTGCAATAACGTGTCTGCATAAACATTACAATAAGGATGAATATTTAAAACACTTTTGTTCTATCAATAATCAGTGGATAAGTATAGGAATTAAAGATGATGATTTCAACAAGCTTAAGTTTATTATTGATGAAATGCGTTTCATTCCAAATATTTGTATCGACGTTGCTAATGGTTATACTGATGATTTTGTCAATCATTGTAAGAAAGTAAGAGGATATGTAGGTAATAAATCTATCATAATGGCTGGCAATGTATGTACACCAGAAATGGTTCAAGAATTAATTCTTCACGGTGGGGTGGATATTGTTAAGGTTGGAATTGGTCCCGGATCTGCCTGCACAACCAGATTAAAAACTGGAATAGGCTTCCCACAATTGTCTGCAATTGCTGAGTGTGCCCATGCGGCTCACGGTTTAAAAAGCCAAGATAAACATTTAGGATTAGTGTGTGCAGATGGTGGCTGTAGAACACCATCAGATATTGTAAAAGCTTTTGCAGCAAATGCAGACTTTGTAATGTTGGGCGGAATGATTGCTGGAACAGACCAGTGCGAGGGCGAATGGGAATATGAATATTCTGCTGTGCCCACTATGAATCAGAAAAAATCTCTTAAATTTTATGGAATGAGTTCTCATACCGCACAAGAGAAATATGGTGGCATTAAAAACTATCGTGCAAGCGAAGGTCGTGTTATCAAGATTCCATACAGAGGATGTGTTTCTGACGTTATGGAAGATATAATGGGTGGCATAAGAAGTGCTTGTGCGTATGTGGGGGCATCTTCACTAAAGGATTTGCCTAAATGTGCAGAATTTATAAGGGTTAATAGGACACATTTTGATAAGAGCGTATAATGGGAATTTTGTGCGTTACAATAGCAACTGTATTGTATTTTATGACGAGCATTTCTTGTTTTATACAGAAAGATAATCCACACGGAGTAATGTGGGCGGGATATACATTTGCAAATTTTGGATTATTATGGTATGAGTTTACAAAATTGGGACGTTAGGTTTTTACAATTAGCTGAGTTTATATCTCAGTGGTCAAAAGATCCATCTACAAAAGTAGGCGCAGTCATTGTAGATGAACAAAATCGAATCATTTCTGTTGGGTATAATGGCTTTCCAAGTGGAATAAATGATGATGATAGATTACATAATAGAGACACAAAATACAAGATAGTTGTTCATGGAGAGATAAATGCAATTTTATTTGCAAATACATCGGTGAAAAATTGTACATTGTATACATTTCCATTTGAGCCATGTCCAAGATGTGCCGGTTTAATTATACAATCTGGAATTAAACGTGTTGTCGCCCCAAAGAATACAAATCAAAGGTGGGAAGAAGATTTTAAGATTACTAGAGAATTATTCAAGGAAGCTAATATAACATTGAATTATTACGATTCGTTCTAGCCAAATAATGCGGATCAATGGAGTTATGTCGGACCCTGTGGCAATGAAAAAAACAAGATTTGAGGAAATAGAGGATTTAGTAAACGATTGTGTTATTTCAAATAATACAGTCATACTGACTCAACTAATAATACAGTTAGAAAAAGATTATAGAGAGTTAGCAAAATTAACAACTCTTGGAAAATACGAGGACAGTTGGACACATATAGAAGTATTAAACTATGTCACAGAGGAAACTTGATTGTGACAAAATTGTTATGTTAGTATAATAAACTTTAAGGGAGAAAAAATGTCACTAAAAAATGATGTTATATTGATGGCAGAAGCACATCTTAAAAATGTGCAAAGCTTGATTGTAGATCTTGAAAAACAAAAAAGCTCTATTGATCAAGAGATTGAAAAACTTCAAGCTTATTTAAGCTTGGGATCTCAAAACGTTAATAGATTCGCAGAAGAAGATAGTAATTAATTTTTTAAAAAGCAAGGAGAATATTATGAACGCAGGTGAGTTTTATACTAGGTTAGATAATGTATCACAATCATACCATTGGGATATTGTTGATGGCAAGAAGGTTGCGGCAACCATATTGAGCGGCCCGTTTCGTGGCTTTGTTCTTAATCCAATCACCGCTCTAGCACACAAGTCTGGATATGGTTTAATCCACAATACCAGAGAAGGCACAGAGTTTGCTGCTAGGCTTCTTGGTTTGTCTAGAAATTTTGCACGAAATGTTCACAGTGCAACGCTGGGAACATATAATCGTGGCAATACGCAGGTAGTTCGTGGTCGTATTCGTTCAAGCTTGGAGGTATAATAATATGAATATTAATACTTGGTTAGGTTGTGGGCGTCTGACAAAGGACGCAGAGTTTAATGTTACACAGAAGGGCACATCAATGGCCAAATTTAGAATGGCCGTTAATGATCGCAGAAACGAAGACACATTATATCTTAATGTGCTATGCTTTGGAAAGATGGCAGAAGCACTCAAGGATTTACTAAAAAAGGGAAGGCTAGTTGGTGTTCAAGGAAAGATAAAGATAGATGACTATCAAGATAAAGATGGAAACCCTAGGAATTCTGTTTGTGTGATGGCTGACGAAATTTCTTTGGGACCGCCATCTAACGGTAATACGGAAACTAAAGAACAAGATTGAACATAAATCTAACTTTCTTTTTAGCCCGAATTGCATGATGCTTTTCGGGCTTTTTTTTTAACTTCTGGCTTGACTTTGGACGATAATAGTGTTATAATGGCATTGTAAAACAAGAGGAAAACTATGAATCCACAACCACACCCAATAGTCGGACAGTTTGGTGTTTTAATATTTGCTTTGCTAATAGCATATTTTGCACTCACAAACAACAAAAAGAAGAAACAATTTAATTTTGATGATCAGTTCGTTATTGGATACATTAATGATAACAAGCCATCTTATTGCAATGTTATTGAAAGGGACATGATAAAGCCAAAGTACAACGAAGAAATCATAAAGCCAACGTACAACGAAAAGCTCTATAATGATTGTGTAGCATGTCTCATAGCTTTAGGATCAAAAAAGAAACAAGCCACCCAAACAGCTAAAGATATTTTTGAAAAACACAGCCCGAACAATTTACAAGAATTTATAAATCTAGCATATAAAAAGTAATATGAGTATATTAGAAGAATCTTTTGAAATAGCATTATCTTTACTACCAAAAGCTAAAGTAAATAGAAATACTAAAAATAAATTTTTTCACTTTGCTTTTGGATATAAAAAAAACAAACTATTAGCAATAGGACAGAACAATCCAGAAAAAACCCACACTCAAGCTTTTATACTTGCAAAGAGATTCAATAATGACACTAATCATCCGTATCTACACGCTGAAACAGATTTAATTTCTAGACTATGGGGTAGATACTACATAGATAGTAGCTTAAAGGTTGTTGTGATAAGACTCAATAAGCGTGGCGAGTTAAGATTTAGTAAACCGTGCGATCAATGTAACAATATATTATCAGCACTTGAAATTAATAAAATATGGTGGAGTACAGACAATGGATTCAATCAATAATCTTGTTGGCATGAGAACATATTTAGTCGGAGCTATGGATAGAGTTCCAGATGGTGGAAAAGCGTGGAGAGATAAGATTAGTCCAATTCTAGAAAAATTGGGAGTTGTTGTTTTAAATCCATGTAAACATATTATTCATGGAATTCACGAAAATGAAGATACAAGAAAAAACATAGATTTCCTCAAAAGGAATGGAATGTTTGATGAATTAAAGAATACATATTCAAAGGTTAGAAATGCTGATCTGAGATGCGTAGACATTTGTGATTTTATTATTGCTCACATAGATTTGTCAACCCATGCCTGCGGAACGTATGAAGAAATAGTAACAGCGAATAGACAAAAAAAGCCAGTATTGATATGGTGCGAACAAGGCAAAATAAATGCACCAAATTGGTTATTTTTTATGCTTCCCCATGACAATATTTTCAATTCAATGGAAGAAATTATAGTTTACTTACAAACAATAAATAGCGTAAAAGATACATCCACTTTAAAAAGATGGTTGTTCTTTAGGGATATCAAAAATGATTAATTTACTTTCTCCGATAAATCAGCTTGGCTATGGGATTGCTGGGCTTAATATCCTTTCAAATCTACAGGATGTAGCGTTATGGCCCATAGGACAAATGCAAGTTACTACGGAAGAGGACGCAAATATTGTGCGTAAGTGTTTAGCAAAAGCACAGTTTTTCGATCCTGATGCTTCATGTTTAAGAATATGGCATCAGCACGATATGTCTCAATTTGTTGGTCGTGGTAAAAGAATAGGATTTCCATTTTTTGAGTTAGACGCATTTTCTGACATAGAAAAACATCATCTTAATTCCTTAGATAAGTTATTTGTATCATCACAATGGGCAAAAAATGTGGCCATTTCGCAATTAAGCCTTTCGTCAGAAAACATTTACATTGTGCCACTAGGAGTAGATAATTCATTATTTTATCATGATCAAGAGAGTATACCACAAAATAATAAAACCATTTTTTTTAACTGTGGAAAATGGGAGATAAGAAAAGGGCATGATATATTGATAGAAGCTTTTAATAAAGCATTTGAAAGTAAAGATAATGTTGAACTATGGATGATGTGCGATAATCCATTTTTAAGCGAATCCCAGCAAGATGCTTGGAGGTCAATATATTCTGATAGCAAACTAGGCGACAAAGTGAAATTTATCAGTAGGAAAAATACACAAAAAGAAGTGTATAATATTATAAAGCAGGCTGACTGCGGCGTTTTTCCCGCCAGAGCAGAAGGTTGGAATTTGGAATTGCTAGAAATGATGGCTTGCGGAAAGCACGTAATATGCACCAATTATTCTGCACACACAGAATTTTGTAACAATGAAAACTCAAGGTTGATAAAGATTTCTTCACTTGAACCAGCATATGATGGAATATGGTTTCATGGAAATGTTGGGAATTGGGCGCATTTAGATAGTGATACTATAGCACAATTAATTAGTCACATGAGATATATACATGAACTTAAACAATCTGGTGGATTGGGCATCAATGAGTTTGGAATAAAAACTGCTTCACATTTTTCATGGAAAAATACGGCTAGAATGGTGGAAAAATATGTTTAAATTCTTCAAAAGAGAAGATGTTTCTAATGAGCTAAGTAAGACAAAGCATATTGCATGTATCAGCTATAAGATTGATGAAAATAATAAAGTAATCATTGATATGGAGGTAGCGAACTATGACAAAAAATCCATGAGCGCATTGTTCTATCTATTAGATATAATTGCAGATGACAGATGTGCATATGAAACTTCTGAGATATTATCAGAACATCTTAATAAAAATAATCAAGCGGTTTGGATAGAAGAATTAAAAGCGCATTTAGAAAAAAATAAGAACGTGGCGTCTGTTAAAAAGATATATGATGATTTTTTGAACTCCATGCCATGTATACGTCCACTGGATATACTAAAATAAAGGTTAAAACATGAGTAAATTTAAACCTAAAATTGGTTGGCAAAAATATGAGGATGTAATAGAAAAGCAAATAACGTCACCAATGTTATCGAATATATTAAGCAATATTTTACAAAACAAATCTATGGAATCAGAATTAGACGATGAAATAGATGATAATCTTTTAGAAGAGGATACAGAAAGATCTCACAATATGCCCATCGCATTTCCAATGTCTCAGAAATTGCTAGAAGATATTCATGTTATATCCAATTTTGATTGTTGGGTTGGACATACCAATTTTGATATTACGCCCAAAATTAGAGAGAAACTAAACATAATACCGGGAGTAGAACTACTAAAAATTTGTAGTAGATATCGGTTTTTTGTTGGTATTGGAAATATGTTTGATTTTACAGAAGTTAGAAAAAGCATTGAAAAAGAACTCTTGAATATCCCAAGTTAGTTCTAGCTAAATAATACGGATTTTTGGATACACGTTGGACCCTATTGAAAGGAAAATTATGAATATAAATGAAAAGATACTAGCCGCCATGGAAAATAAAGATATAGTTAACATCATGCACAAAGCCTGTAAGAGATTTGCCAATCAGCTAGATGCAGATACTCTACATTCTTGTAAGCTTAATGCTCTCTGGAAATCTTTTTTGTATTTCAATCCAGATAAAAACACAAAGTTTACTACATATTTGTACAATGGAGTTTTTATTGAGTGTCTAAAAGAAATAAAGTTCAAAAATAAGTATCAAAAATTCAATGGTAAATTACACGACAATATTGTTAAAAATTCTGACCCATACATAATAATAGATATTATGGACGAACTAAAAACTCAGGATGAAAAAAAATTATTCTTAGATCGCTTGAGCAATATAACCATAGAAGAAATGGCAAGAAAAAGAAATAGCAACAGAGAAACAACACGTAAAAAATTGAACAAAATGATAGTAAATTTACAAAAAAAGCTGTGCAAAAGTGTATAATATTGTAGGAATTGGACATATTTTAGGACTAGGACATAAAAACTTCTTATTATTCTTAGGAGAAAAATATGGCCACAACAAAGGCAGTTAATGCAAATGCTGTAGTAAATGATGGCGGCACAGTACTAGCGGCTGGAACTTTAGCAGATAGTCCCATGACTAAAGTGCTAAATACAAATGAGCTAAATACTGGTACTGCGTATGGTTCAAAAATAGTGGAAAACACTGCAACTGGCGCAAATTTTACAGATCCTCACGGTGTCATAAAAGCTAAATCTGCTGGCACTGGTGGATTAGCTTATAGTCCAAATTCTTATGATGGTGTAAAAAACTTTATCATTAGGGGTGCTGGAGATAGTGCTAGTAAAATCAATAATGACACTGCTAGCTTACTTGCTACTCCCGGCGCTCAATTTGCTGGCGTTGGACAGCGTGGTATTCACAAGATAACAACAACAAGAAAATATGGCGTGACTACATATAATATTCTTGCTGTTCCATCTAGCGGTGTAGTTCCGGGGCGCACAAAAGGTGCTGGTGCTGGCGATTTAGTTACATATGTCGCCACAACTGGTGACGGTACTGTGGCTGGCACAGACGATGCTGCGAGTCCCACAAGAGGCATTCCAGGTGAACTTACATATCACTTTGGTTTCTTGGCGAAGCCAACCAATGATGATTATAAGTCCAAGGAAACTGCTGAAAGCTGATTTAAATAGTATGTGTGTGGGTGGCATCATTGTGGTGCCACCCTTTTATTCTTCAAAGAAAGGATATCATGCTATATAAAGAGCTTTTAGAATACGTTCCACTATTTCTTAGTATAATTGGTGGAGTTGTTACTTTTTTTAGCTTGATTTGGGTTAAAGCAATATCTCCAATGATAAAAATGTTGGACGATAACGATAAAGTGCATGAAGCTATCAAAACTATCAAATCAGAACTAACAACCAATGGCGGCAATAGCTTAAAAGATTCTATTGTGGATCTTAGAAAAACTTGCCATAGAATAGAAATTAGGCAGAAAATAATAGAACAAAGAACTAAAGCTGGTTTACACTATAGTAACACTCCATTATTTGAAACTGACAATAACGGGCGGTTAATATGGAATAACGGCTTATTTTTTGATTTTATTGGATCACACAACGTCGAAGGTTATGATTGGCTAAATTTTATACAAGAAGAAGATAGGGATGAATTATTAAGAGAATTTAGGTCATGTTTAAGCACAAATAGAAAATTTGCAAAGGAAACAAAAACGTGCGAAGGAAAAGGTGTAAATATAGTAGGGTTTCCATATAGGATATCCGATAGTGAGCATGGAGGATTTTTAATTAGCATAACAAACACCGAAGAGGTATGATAATGTCAAAAAAATATTCTTTAAATGTCAATGATGTAATTTCTTTAGCAAAAAATGCTGTCTTAGTAGGTGCAGCATCAGTATTAACCTATGTGATGGAAAACATCAACACTATAGATTGGGGCACAACCGGAGTATTATTAGTTCCAGTGGTAACAGTGCTTCTAGACGCTATAATTAAGTGGGTAAAAGGTCCAAAGGCTTAATATGTCTATAGAATTTAAAAAACCTAGCGATTTACTAAAAGCATATCGTAACGGTTTTATTGGTTCAGTATGTGATCCAAAAGATACTGACAAGTTATTAGGTGAGTTGCCGCATCCACTTTTTGGTGCGGCAGCTTACGGATTATATGGTAGCGGTAATGGTAAATTAGCTTTACCATTTAAGAATTTACTAAAATTTGATCCCGGCTTTGGACCGTCTGAAAAACAGGTCCAAGGCGACTGCGTAAGTCACTCAACGCGAAATGCTGTAGATGTAACACGTTCATGTGAAATAATTAATGGCGAACAAGAAGATTTCGTCGCCCGTGGAGCCACAGAAGGCATTTATGGATCCCGTGGACACGGTGGAGAAGGAATGACATGCTCTGGAGCAGCGCGTTTTGTGCATCAAACCGGTGGAATTTTACTAAGAAAAAAATATGGTGAGTATGATTTATCACAATATAGTTCCGTAGGGGGCAGATGGGGAAGGAGTGGCGTTCCAGAAGACTTAGTTAAAGTAGCTAGTAAAAATAAAGTAAAAACTATTAGTCTTATCAATACCGTTGATCAAGCTAGAGATGCAATAGCTAATGGTTATTCAATTAGCGTATGTTCTATGTTTGGATTTAGTTCCAGAAGAGATAAGCATGGAATTGCCGCAAGATCTGGATCATGGGCACACGCTATGGCTTGGATAGGAGTTGATGACACTAGAGAAATTTATAACGAAACATTATTCTTGGTCCAAAATAGTTGGGGTGTATGGAATGGCGGGCCAACAAGGCACGATCAACCAGAAGGTAGTTTTTGGATTAGAGAAAAAGACGCTGCTGGAATGCTAGCAGACAACGGTTCTTGGGTTTTTAGTGACGTTGAGGGCTTTCCTCCACGAAAGGTTTCTTGGACGCTGGACAAAGTATTTTAATTTTGAATAGGAGACAATTATGATTATTAATCAAAGAAATTTAAATGATGCTATTGGGATCATAATTAAGAATGACAATGTGTTCGAAAGGTTAAAGACTGACTTTCCAGACATATTAGCAGACTTAACCACGTTTAAAAACAATCCAAATTGCACATGTAGGGGTAAAGTTGTTAAGTATTTTTCTGATAGGCTAAATAATGAGCCAGATTTATTAGATCAATACGTACCAAATGTTCAACAACTTAATGATGAATTAGCAGTACTTCAAGCTCAAAGAATACAAAATAACTATTCTGGTAAAATTTTTACAATTGACAATACAGAAGAAGCTTGGTTAACATTTTCTCAAACGCTTGTGGGTAAAATATTTAGATCATTTAGCGTCGTGAATAATGGCAATACTTTAACAGTATATTTACTATGACAGACTTTATTATTTATTTAGTTGCATCTCTTGGTGTTGCTTACGCTTGGAATGACACGGAAGTGGCTAGGCCGCTCAGAAATCAGATTGCTAAAATTCCATACATTCATAAACCACTACTCTGTCATGAATGCTCTAGCTTTTGGATAAGTTTGGTATTAAGCTTTTTTCTAAATCCACTGGAACAGGCGTGTTCGCCACTTATAAGTAATATAATTAGTGCATTTTGTGGATTTTTCGTAAATCTATATTTTTCACGTAAGCAAATTATTCCATATTCTAACTAAATAATTAGATCCACAATTAAATGTAAGCACAAGCTATTAGATTTGATGATGTTACTTATTATACAACTGGGGTACCACAAATCAGCTTCCAGATGTCAGTTAACAGAAATAAATTTAAGTGAGTTCCCAACATATGGAATAGCATACAATGAGTAGTATTAAAATAATAGATTTACCAGAATTAACATCCATTACCAGAGATGATTTGTTTATCGTTGCGGATAGTGGAAATCCATATACTACTAAAAAAATGGCATGGAAGAATATAGATGCACCATCTGGTTATATAACATATGGAAGACGCAATCAACAATGGGTAGATCTGACCACGCCAGCCAATTTGCAAATTCGTAGAGGTACTGCTAACGAGGTATCTGGAATAATTCCGCTAGAGGGCGAACCCGTTTGGACAACAGATACTAAAAACCTTACAATCGGAGATGGATCATCTTATGGTGGATTAATTATAGGATTACAAGATACTGATAGATATATCTTTTGTACACCCAAAGATGGTATAGCAAACAAATATAATATTGCAAAATCCTTAAACCCCGGAGGAAATGTAAAATCTTCTGGAAATAGAGCAACTATGATTGTTATGCCGGGTATATATAACGAACCATCAGGATTAGATATCAATGCAGAATTTGTAGACATACTAGGATTAGGCTCTATAAAAAAACACAGAGGGTGTGAATGCTCAGTATATATACCAAGCGGGATTGTTATAAATGCAAATGATGTAAAAGTTATCGGATTAGAGACTTCTACTTTACAAATGTCTACCAATAAACCATTACAGATTATAGAAAATTGTAAGGCTCGCAACGATGGCGGCTTTGATTGCCAGCAACTCGATGGAACTTATATTAACTGTGAAGCAACTAATGCTTCTTTTGGAATAAGTGTTTATGGTGCATTATATGGTAAATTTCATAATTGTAAAGCTGGCAATGATTCTTTTGGCGGGGAGTTTTATGCATTAGCTGGAGAATTTATTAACTGTGAGGCCGGTGACAGAAGTTTTGGTGGTTTATATGGTTCAATAGCTAGTGGTGTATTTGAAAATTGTGTCGCAGGATCAGGGAGTTTTGGTGGTGGGGAGGATTCTGTATCAGCTGGACTCTTCTTATCTTGTAGATTAACAAGCGGATCATTTAATCCACCCACTAATGGCGGAAAATATAGATATTGTATAGATGGCAATAATAATACTTATAACAATCCATAAAAATGATACTTCCAGCTAAAAATTATCCTTTAAATTGTGGATTAGCACAATCCCTATTTAACAGAACATTTTCAAAAAGAGTCGGTGCTGGAGGATACAAATTAGAGGCTATTCCAAGTATTAACACTTTGTCCTCAAGCAGTTCTTCTAATATAGCTGTGCAAGACCGCATAGTGCAGAGAAATATATCAGCATCATATGTGACTGATTATACTTTAAGAGCTATTCCATTGATAAATGGATGGTTTCAAAATGTACATATTGATTCGTTATCTCCAAATATTTTATCTAAGTCTAATAATGATACATTTGTATATGAATCGGATGGAGAATGTATTTTAAAAGGAAATTCAGAAGAAGGAGAAGTTGTGCTAGTAAAAGCAACAGCGTCGAGTCAATCTGCTTCTACAGTTGACATATTTCAATCATGGATTTCTGGATCATTAGCAAATCACTGTGAAAACCAAATAAACTCATTGATATCAAATAAATCTCAAAAAAATGTGTTTACAATAGCAAACGGCACCTCTTTTGTAAGAAATACAAATTGCTGGGCACACGATGTTGATTTATCTTGTGCCTCTCCTTGGAATTCTACTGGACAAAATACTATGGCTGGCACTCTTGTCAGTCCCAAACATGTTATATTTTGTAAACACTCTAATTTTTATCCTAACGTGGGATCAACAATATGGTTTGTTAGCCAAAACAACAATACTGTTGTTACAAAAACATTAACACAATTAAATGTATTGACAGATATAGATGGTATCTATTCTGATGTTGTTGTTGGAACTTTAGACTCAGATGTACCTCAATTTATCAAGTTTGCTAAAATTTTACCAAGCAATTATAATAGTTATATTCCGGGATTATTTTCAAATAATCTTTATTATATTCCCAGCTTGTATCTCAATCAATCAGATGGCGCTGGTATTATGATGTTATTGGGATTGGGAGCAGGAATTTCTGGACAAGGAACGTTTTCGTCTAACGAATCATCGTATTATAAACCAGATAATTCTATTTATCGTAATTTTTACATACCTGTTATTCGCGGAGATTCTGGAAATCCAATGTTTTTGATTATAAATGGCGAACTAGTATTATTAGGTGTTTTTTCTGGCGCATTCAGCGGATCGCATATATCACATCCTAATAATAAAACACAAATAAATAATATTATGGCAACAAGTGGATACCAACTATCTGAAATAGATTTGTCATCATTCAATACATATTAATAGAAACTAAGCAAAACCATACTTAACTAAGGAAAATTGTAATGAAATATTTTCTACTTGCCTGCTTGTTATTATCTGGATGCTCAAAACAATATACGTGCAATATAGATTCTATTTTTGATAGCGTTTTGCCAATGGTAGAAGAAGCAAATGCAGCTTTTGCTAAAGCAGAATCAAAAATATTGGTAGTCAATCCAGATAATATTATAAGACCAGATCCAGATCCTGCTAAATGTCCATGCAAAGGGACTGGATTAATTAAGCATGGAGATAATCACGTAACCAAATGTCCATATCATGAAAAGTCCACTGCAATTTTAAAGAGGTAAACATGGAAATGAATTTATACACAAGGATTGGACTTATATTAGCTGGAGTGCTATTGATACTATTTGTCAATTTTGATTTAACATATTGGGCTAGCAGATTAATATCAAAAAAGAATAATGAGAAATTTTCTGAAAAAGATTTCTTAAAGATGATAAACTTATGGTATCAGCTTAAAAATATGTGCAAACTCGCAAACTTTACAGCAGCAAGCGAAAAGCTAGATGAAGTTTTTCCACTTTTAAATGATAGGAAAAATAATGAATAAAAAAACTATAGCTACTTTAATAGGTATAATTTTAATTGCCTTTGCAATTATACCAAAAATTGATCCAATAAAAGTTATACCAATACCAACACCGTCTGTTAATCTAGATGTTCAAAAGCCAAGCGAAGAGATATTAAGCCTTGTTAATCCTATCAATACCATGATAACAAATAAGGAAGACAGGATAAAGCTTGCTGTTTTTAATTATAGCTTTAGTAAAAGAGTTCCCAGTTATTCTACTCAAACTCAAAAGATTAATGATATATATGTTCTGGCTGGAGAAAATTTCTTTGGCGAGTCATTAAAAGGTAAATATCCAGAGCTTGCAAGCCAATTACAAAATTTATTTGTGTATTCTATGGGCGAAAATGATCATATCATATCTGATAGTGAAAAAATCGCACTTTCAAATACATTTGGTGGCCTATCTTGGAAACTAATTCAATGATTACATTACCAATCAAAAAAGTAAAAGAAGCTTTAGATAAAATATTTACCTCTAATGGATATTCTGTCAAAGATATCAATATAAAATTTCCAGATCCATTGAGCATGACTTTTGGTTCTGATGGAACCAGCATTTCGTTGTCGTTCCTACAAAATCTACCAAAAATAAGTTGGAAAAAATTTATTACCATTTCTGCACTAATAGAAGGAATAAAACTATCTGATGATGGTGGAACAATAAAAATAAAATATTTTCCAGATCTAAAGTTTACTTATAGCAAAGACAAAACTTCTACAGAAGAATTATTTATGCAAAACATTAATATTTCAGATATAGAAGAAGAAATTAAAGCGCAATATCCAGATACTGAGCGTAGAAAAATAGCAAACCTGTGCTTGCAATATGCCAACGAGTGGGCTACAATATGTACATCGTCTGGATTGTCCAGCCAAGATTTTAAGAGCAACGAAAAGCGTTTGAAAAAAGATTGCGCAAACTTTGTTAAAGATTCTATCAGGGAAGAAAAAGCCCACGGATCTTTTATTATTAGTTTCATAGTTATATATGTGCTTTTGCCAGTGATATTGAAATGGATTATTGAGAAGATATTTAGCAAATTGACTAGTTGAAATTCCTTAGAACCTGTAAATAGCGGGAGAAATATATATGTTGGTAAAAAAACGGAGTGGAAAATCTGAACCATACAATGTTGAAAAGATACACAAAGTAGTTGAATGGGCAACTCAGGGCATAAACAATGTATCATTTTCTGACATAGAGATGAACGCCAAACTCTCTTTGCATGACGGTATAACTACAAAAGATATACATCATATTTTGATTAAGTCTGCTAATGACTTAATGTCTACTTCTAGTCCTAATTATCAACATGTAGCCTCTAAACTGTTGAACATGTCTCTTAGAAAAGACTTGTGGGAGAGATACGATAATCCACCACAGCTTTTTGATCATATAAAACGCAATGTAGAAAACGACATATATGACCCCATGTTTCTTAAAAAGTTTTCAAAAGAAGAAATTCAAGAAATCTCTGAATTTATTGACCATGATAGGGATTATTTATTTACATATGCTGGACTACAACAGCTAATAGACAAATATTTGGTGAAAAATCGTGCAACTGGCCAGATATACGAAACTCCACAATTTGCCTACATGTGTATATCTATGTCATTATTCCACACTGTAGAGGATGTTAAAAAGGCTTACGAGTGCTTTTCTACATTTAAAATTAATCTTCCTACTCCAATCATGGCTGGCGTGAGAACTAAAATTAAGCAATTCGCCAGTTGCGTATTAGTAGATGTTGATGATAATTTAGATTCTATTTTTTCTAGTGTTCACGCTGTTGGAAAATATACAGCAAGAAGAGCAGGAATAGGATTAAACATAGGCAGAATTAGGCCCATTAATTCTAGCATTAGGGGCGGCGAGGTTATTCATACTGGACTTATTCCTTATCTTAAAATATTTGAATCTACTGTAAAAGCAACTAGTCAAAATGGGCTAAGGGGCGGGTGTTTTAAACAAGATACAAGCGTTTTGGCTTTAGATAAAATAGAAATTGATGGAATTGAATACGATATTAATGATGAAATTAATGGTGTTTCTGTGTATAATATAATACAGAATGGTTTCAGAAACAACCTTGTTGTTATGGAGATAAATACTGGTATGGAACGAAAACGCTGACACAATTAAAAAATCACAAAGTCCTAACTCTATATACTTCTATCTTAAAAAACACAATAATAATATAGAAATAGCCAAAGTAGAATTAGAAAAATATAGAGATAAAAATAAGGGTAAATTAAAAAGAAAAAGCGACCCTTCTTATTGGCAGAATATTGGTCACTCTCAAGAAGAGTCAATAAAACTATCTAGAGAATGGATGTACGCACATAATAGAAGAGTTGCGAAAATACCAAAGAGAAATAATCCTTATAAAACAGAGATTAAAAATCTACAAAAAAAACATAATATATCTGAAATAGAGGCAATAAATATTGCCGCAAGTAGAAGAAAAAAACATTCACCAAGAGTAATTGAATACTGGAAATCTAGGGGGTGGACAGAAGAAGAAGCAAAAGAAAAAGTATCTAAATTTCAATCTATAAATTCCCCAAGAACAATATATTATTGGATTAGCAGAGGTAAAACAGAAGAAGAAGCTATTGATTTAGTGTCCGAATATCAAGATAACATATCTATAGACAGCATTCAAAAAAGAATCGGTTGTTCTAGAGAAGAGGCGTGGGATATACAAAGAGAATACATTAATAAAGCAAGACTATCAATTAGTGATTTAGATGATGAAATATATGGTCTTTTTTTGCTATATAAACACAAAGTAAGTAAAATTACTCAACGCACTTACGCTATCTATAAAGATGAAATTGATCCAAAAAATTTAAGAGGAGATGATTATCATTTGGATCATATTGTATCAATAAAAGATGGGTTTATTAATGATGTACCCGCTGCGATTATAGGCTCTAGGCACAATTTGCAAATTGTCACGCGGTATTTTAATTGTAATAAAAAAGAAAATTCTAATCAAACAATAGAACAATTAATAAGGAAGTGTCAAGCAGATGAACATAAAATTAACTCTTAAAGAAAATAATATTCAAGACATTAAAGTTGGAGATGTCGTGTTAGCACAATTCGGCATAGAAAAAGTTTTAGAAACTTTTAGCCCAACAATAAAGAAAGAAGATCAACATAAAATTTCATTATCTAATGGAGACTTTTTTATCTGCTCATCTTATCACAGAATGATGATTAATAATAAGTGGACATTAATTAGAGATGCTAAAAGCGGGGATATTGTAACTAGTCTTACTGATAATTGTGAGATAGTTCTTAATGAAGTTGTTGGAAAACACGACGAGATGTTCTATGATCTTCATGTTGACAATGATCATAGTTACTATATAAAAGGTGGAAAACAATATTATTTGTCACACAATAGCGCAAATATAAATATACCTTGGTGGCATTATGAAATAGAAGATGTATTAGTATTAAAAAATAATGCTGGAACAGATGATAACCGTGTTAGAAAACTGGACTATACAATACAGTTCGATAAATTATTCTATGAAAGACTAATAAAAAATGAGGATATAACTCTATTTAGCCCAAACGAAGCAGAGGGGTTGTATGAAGCTTTTGGTAATAATGAAGACTTTAAAAAACTCTACGAAAAGTATGAGCGATCAAAAACAATTAGATTAAAAAAGAAAATCAATACTAGGAAATTGGCCGAAATCTTTGCTAAAGAAAGATTAGAAACTGGTCGAATCTATTCAATGAATATAGATAATTGTAACGAACATGGATCTTGGAACGCTCCAGTTAAAATGACAAACTTATGTGTAGAAATTCTACATTATACAAAGCCCATTAAGTCTATAGATGATAAAGAAGGAGAAATCGGTATATGTATTTTATCAGCACTTAATCTTTTAGAGCTTAATAGCGATAAAGATATAGAAGATGCTTGTAGAGTAGCCGTACATTCATTAGAATCAATTATTGATTATCAAGACTATCCAGTATTAGCTGGCGAAACTTTCACAAAAAATAGAAGATCGTTAGGAATAGGAATCACTAATTTTGCTGGATTTTTAGCAAAAAATAAAATGAAATATGATGATCCAAATACTCTTCAATTTGTACATCAATTAATGGAAAAAATTCAGTACCATCTTTTAAATGAATCTTGTGAACTAGCCAAAACTCGCGGATTTTGTGCCGGATTTAAAGATACAAAATATGCACAGGGGTTGCTACCAATAGATTGGTACAAAAAAACGGTTGACGAACTAGTTAAGCCAGAGTATACTATGGATTGGGAAGGTTTGCGAGAAAAAATTAAAAAATATGGATTAAGACACTCTACTCTAACGGCCATTATGCCCTGTGAGTCATCTAGCGTCATACAAAATAGTACCAATGGCATAGAACCAGTTCGCAATCTAATGTCATATAAAAAGGCCAAGAATGGCATATTAAAGCAGCTTGTGCCTAATTATGCATCACGCAAAAACTATTATACACTAGCCTGGGAATTAAAAGACAATAATGCAATAATCAATATTTCAGCCGTATTACAAAAGTTTATAGATATGGGAATAAGTACAAATTTATATTACAACTATGCCAACTATCCAGAAGGTAATATACCATTAAGTGTATTAATTAAAGACCAGATATACGGTTATAAATATGGTGTAAAGAACTTTTATTATTGTAATACTCCCGATGGTGATTCTGAACGCGGAGAAAAAAATGGCGGGTGCGAAAGTGGATCATGTAGTATATAAAATATGTAGCAGATGTAAATTAGAACAAACTTTAGATAATTTTGGTAAATTATCAACAACTAAAGGCGGATTGCGTTCATGTTGTAAGACTTGTAGAAAATTAGAAACTTCTACCGATAAACAAAAAAAGATGGCTTATAGCAGAAGAAAAAAATATGCAGAGTCAGAACATGGTAAAAAAGTTACAGAAAAATATAAGTCTACACAAAGATATAAAGAATTACACCAATTGAGATGTCAAAAATATGAAAATACCGCAAAATTTAAACTACATCGAAAAAAATATGAACAGCATAGATATAAAAATAATGATAAATATAGATTAATATCTAATTTGAGATGTAGATTGTATTCAGCATTGACTAGAAATAAAACTAATAAAATTGCTAAACACTCTAATACTATTGATTTGCTTGGGTGTAGCGCTGAAGAGTTATGGACATATTTAGAATCTAAATTTACAGAAGGAATGACAAGAGAAAATTATGGTCAATGGCATGTTGATCATATTATACCTTGTGATAGCTTTGATTTGTTTGATATTGAACAACAAAAAATATGTTTTCATTATACAAATTTACAACCATTGTGGGCTAAAGATAATTTAACAAAAGGCAATAAACATGAAAACAATATTAAACAAGCATAACGTTGATTATTTATCACAACCGCTATTTTTAGGCGAAGATTTATCTTTACAAAGATACGATAAATTCAAGTATCCTGTATTTTTTGACCTCTACAAGAAACAGTTAGAGTTCTTTTGGAGGCCCGAAGAAATTGAATTAAAAAAGGATAGAAATGACTTTAAAAACGACGATATAATGTCAGAAAACGAACGTTTCATCTTTACATCAAATCTAAAATATCAGACCATGATGGATAGTGTAATCTGTCGTGGTGTGCCAACTCTTACCGAACATGTTTCTAATCCAGAATTAGAAGCATGTATGAATGTTTGGCAATTTTTTGAACAAATACATAGTTATAGTTACACATACATTATTAAGAATGTTTATAGTAACCCAAGCGAAATCTTGGATAGTTGCTTAACAGACAAAGAAATACTAAAACGAGCCAACGTGGCAATCAAAGAATATAACGCACTGAGAGAAATAGGACATTCCGGCAAACTTAAAGATATAAAAAAGCAGATTTACCTAACTCTCGTAAGCGTTAATATACTTGAGGCCGTAAGGTTTTACGTTTCGTTTATTTGTGCTTTTGCTTTCGCGGAAAATAAGAAAATGATTGGCAACGCCGATATCATTAAACTTATTAAGCGCGATGAAGCATTACACCTTTATAACACGCAGGAAATCTTAAAGATTCTTCACACCAATCCAGATGAAGGATTTGTTAAGATCGCAGAAGAGTGTAAAGAAGATGCTATTACAATGTTTGAATCAGCAGCAAACGAAGAAAAGGCTTGGTCAGAATATCTTTTCAAAGATGGTTCTATCATTGGATTAAATGAGAAGGTCATGTCTAATTATATCGATTGGCTATGTATGACACGAAGAAAAAACATTGGCTTGCCATATGACAAGGGATGTAAGAATCCAATTGCTGGGTGGACAGACCCTTGGATGAATAGCGAATCTGTGCAAGTCGCACCGCAGGAACACGAAATAACATCCTATAAAATTGGGGCTAGTAAAAACGATCTTGAAGATACAGACTTTGGAGGATTAATATGAGTGAGATTGTAAGAGTTCAAATATTAAATTCAAATGGAACTGTTCCAACCAAAACAAACGAAAGTGATGCGGGCTTTGATTTATACTCAAATATTGATACTGTAATACCATCAAAACAACGCAAGACTGTTAGTACTGGGATAGCAATACAAATGCCAGAACATTTTGCCGGTTTAATATGGCCACGATCTGGCCTATCTGTTAAAAAAGGTATAGATGTTCTAGCTGGAGTAATCGATAGCGGATATAGAGGAGAGATAATGGTATGCTTATACAACACTTCTGATGAAAATGTTAGTATAGCTACTGGGGATAGAATCGCTCAAATTATATTCCAAGAGGTTCCTCGCGTGACTATGACAGTTCATTCATCGTTAGGTTCCTCACAACGGGGAGACAACGGCTTTGGCAGCAGCGGACTATAACAACTCGCGTAAAAAATCAAAAAAAGATAAAAAACCACAATCTGTAACACCGCTAGAAGCAAAAACCAATAACCAAAAGGAATATGTAAAATCAATAATAGAAAATGAAATAACCTTCTGTACTGGACCTTCTGGAACTGGCAAGTCTTTTATAGCTGCTGGTATAGCAGCAGAACACTTGTTTAAAGGCCAAATAGACTCTATAATAGTTACCAGACCATTAATTTGTTCTGGAAAAGATATAGGGCATTTGCCGGGAGAAATAGGCGAGAAAATTAAACCATATTTAGCCCCCATGGAAGAAAATCTTAAATATTTCTTAGGAAGAGATAAATTGGGATTATATGTAAATAATAGGCAAATTAGATTTGAGCCGCTAGAAACTATGCGTGGTTTAACATTTAATAATGCCTATATGATACTGGACGAAGCTCAAAACTGCACCCTAGAACAGATAAAAATGTTTATAACAAGAATAGGGAAGGGGTCTAAGGTTATCATCAATGGGGATACCAAGCAAACAGACCTATATAATAATATAGGATTATCCGTTTGTGTGGAAAAATTAAAGAACGTGACCGGTGTAGGAATATGCCAGTTGGGCTATCATGATATACAGAGGAACGGTATCATAGGAAGTATATTGGAAGCATTGGAAAAATAGAATGTTATATGATTATGAGTGTTCTACGTGTGGACATAAAATAGTAGATCACTATCAATCTATTCACGATGACCCTATAAGCCTCTGCGAAAAATGCCAAAATCATTCTCTCATCCGGCTAATTAGTGGGGGCTTAGGGTCTTTTTTTAAAGAAGCAAAAACAATAGGACAGTTAGCAGATAAAAATTGGTCGCAAATGGGGAGATATAAGCAGTCAGAATTAGAAGAAAACTCAAAGAAAGAACAAGAAAGTAAAAAATCATATTTTGATCAATTTGGATCTGCTTCTAAGAAAGATATTAATAAAATGACCAATGAGCAAAAAACAAAGTACATAATGACAGGTGAAAAATGAAATTTGTAGAATCATATTCAAAAAAAGATTTTATGCCAGAAATTGTAGAAGAATCTTTTGATAAGGATGGCAACACGCTAACAAATCAAAAAGATAAAATTTATGCTCGGTATATTGAAACAAAACTGGCCAATGGAACAGCACAAACAAAATATCTAATAGCTACATTCAATAATGTGCCATATGATCCAAAGGGCATAGATAGTCACAGAGAAGCTAATTTAGATATTAAGTTGAAGTCTGTTTCAAAGCAATCATTTGACTATTATATGCTCTATTTAAAAACCAAGAATACACTATATATGACAAGGGCACAAAGGAGCTATATCAATGTATAAAACTGGACCAATAAGTAAAGTAGAAGCATTCTACATCGAAAATCATTACAAAACTGAGACGGCTCAAGAATTGGCAGATTTACTTGGCAGAAAAGTAGAAACAGTAAAAACTTACATCAAGAAAAATTTAGATACAAGAGTTGCCAAAATAAAATCTGACGATCATTTTGCTAGAAGCAATGGTGCGGTAGTTATGACAGAAACCGCATCTATGCTTGGGGATTTTAGAAAAACAAATACAAAGCCAAAAGATTGCGTCACTAAGATCAAGCATGACTAAATTAATTCATGGATATGAAAATTGGAGACAATCCTATATTAATGCTTCGCAAGAAGACAAAAAAAATGTCTGGATATATGCTAAATTAAATAGTGGTGATATTTATATTAGAGATTATGAAGATTGGTTTGAGTTTAAAAATTATATACAGTCTAAAAATCACAAGATACTATCAATAGGATTAAAGTATAAGTCACATGAAATTAATGTAGATACCACAAATGCCGATGGAGTTTACGTTGTAAGATCTATCAAGGGAGAATTTGGTGGATCTAGTAAGCATTGCTATACTGTAGGGTATATAATTGATGGAAAAGTTCACAAAACGATGTGGATTACTCCAGAGCTTATAGAAGAATCTTCTTATGTTGATGATATTGAAAACTGTTTTGAGGAAGCTCTGATTATTTATGACAAAGAACAAACCGGAACTTTTTAATCAAAGTTACCAAAAAGAGTGGTCAGAAACTCATAAATATAAGCATATTCACACTGGTGAATATTGCACTTTTGAAGCATACGTAGCAGAGTATATAATACTACGTAGAGCAGAAAAATTGAATCTAGGAAAGCCATCTTATAAGTTTTGGACCAAGGGAGATCCTAATCACTGGATTTGGAAAAAACAGCTTGGGGCTGCTATACAGTTGAAGAAAAAATATAGCGAAGCGGCGATATTAGAAGCAATTAAGTCTAAAGAATTTGATAGAGTGTTAGTTCTTGGAATACAAGATGGCAATAGATATAAAATTAATCCTTCTGCTGAAAAAATTATAGCCATGTATCACAAGAAACAGGCTGCAAAACCAAGTGAAATCGTTGTACAACAAGCAACAGAAACAGTCAATGAGTCGCCGCCAGAAGTAAGAAAAACTCACTCTTATTCAAAACAAAAAACTGGAATCAACAAATTGAGGAATTTATGAAAACAAAGAAGAAAGCCACATCAGATAAATTTACCCAAGATTCTGTAACATCTTCATTGGTTAGTAAGTATGGAGATATTATAAAGAGTGGCACAGAAGTTCTTGAAAATATTAATCAGCTAGAAGTTATTAGCATATCTCCAGCATTAGATATAGCTCTTGGTGGAGGAATTAGAGAAGGCTCAGTTGTAGTAATGACGGGAGATCCGAAAAGTGGAAAAAGCACCACAGCCCTACACTTTGCTTCTAAATGCCAAAAGAAGGACAAGAAAGTAATTTATATTAATACAGAAGGAAGATTGTCTAAACAAAATTTTGAAGGCATAAAAGGCTTAGATTCAGACAAAATATTAATAGTAGAGTCTACCGATGATAGAATTTTGACGGCAGAAGACTTTTTGAATATCATAGAATACTACATCAATAATGATCAAGGATGTTTAATTATTGCTGACTCATTGTCTAATATGGTGCCAGCACAGGAATTAGAGGGTGAAGTAAGAACGGGCGTTAGAAATGCTTTGCCAAGACTATTATCCATGTTCTTCAAGAGAATTAGTGGCACACTAATGAAAAATAAGGTCATACTTATGTGTGTTACTCATAATATTGCAAATACCGGCGGATCACCATATGCCCCACAAAAAATGGCAGATTGTGGAAATATGTTACAATATCAAGCTGGCACAAATATGGTAATTACACACAGGGGCAAGTGGCAAGTGCCAAAAGATACTGGCCCTCACGTTGGACAAATAGCAAACTGGTCTATTAAAACATCTAATGCTGGCGGAAGGCCCAATAGCACAGCGGAAAGTTGGATTAGATATGGCGTTGGTATAGATGAAATCCAAGAAATCATGCAGATAGCTTGTGAGTTCAGATTAATTAAAGCTAGCGGTGCTTGGTACACGATATCATGTGCCGTAGACAATCTAGAAGATCCATATATCAAATCTATTTTATCAGTAAATAATGTAGACACTAAAAATGCCGATGAAGTAGAAAAGTTTTTTAAATTTCAAGGATCAAACAATGTGTCAGAGTTTCTGGAAAAAAATCAAGACCTAGCTCAATTTGTATATGCTAAGATCAAGGAATTATATTAATGAAAGTAAGGGGAATTAATGGCAAAGAATATGTGTGGAATTTGACTAAATATAACGTTTTTAACGACTGTAAGAAACCAAGGTCTAAATACCATTTAAGAGCTAGAAACGTATTAAAAGAAATATTTCATAGCTATAGAATATTAGAAGAAGTAAAGTTGCCGGGAAGCACAGCAAAACATAGAAAGGGAG
>Ga0172367_10001839_pt1 | contig 30036 bp, 27 predicted proteins | sample Lak10m_FD_114542 | JGI IMG/M metagenome (GOLD analysis project Ga0172367, IMG submission 114542) | Freshwater microbial communities from Kabuno Bay, South-Kivu, Congo - kab_022012_10m | ecosystem: Environmental > Aquatic > Freshwater > Lake | place: Democratic Republic of the Congo: South-Kivu...
GCCAGCGCATTGACCGCCTGCCCACCCTCGATGAAATACGGCAGGTTCGCCCGGCCGAGTTCCTGCAAGTAAGGGGCGTAGTCGTCGGGCGTCGTGGGAACGTTCATCGGCCGGCGGCCTGGGCGAGATTGGCGATCCGCTTGCACCGGCGGAAGTGCTCCTTGAGGGCCGAGTTCTCCGCTTGAAGCTGCGCCGGGCTTACGCCCGCCGCCAAGCGAGCTTGGTCAGCCGCCCGGGCCCGGGATTTTTCCGCAGCGCGGCGTCGGAGGAGGTTTTTTACGACCTTCATGCGCTGACTTTACGCTGCCTGCCCTCCGCGTCAATCGGCGCGGGTTGGTGCTCAGCCCCAGTTCCTCCCGTGGCGTTTCCGCCGAGAATGTCGCTGCGGGTTTGATGCAGTCGGGTTTTCGCCAGCAAGCGTTGCTGTGTCCGCTTGAACACGGCGAAGTAGCAGCGGATGCGGGCGAGGCTCGCGGTGGTGAGGCGGCATTTCGATGCATCCCACTCGATGATGAACCCTTCGCTGGTGGCCGGCAACGGCACCGCCAGCTTGGTCAGCGTCAACGTCGTGACTCTCCCCGTCGTTGAGCCAGTGGCACCGGAGTCTGAGCCAAACAGCCAAACGCCGGGCCTGCCCACGGCAGACCCGGCGCTGGTTGGTTAACCCTTGAACTTGTCGAGGAACGAGCGGCTTGCCGGCGGCGGTGATGGTGGGGTGTCGAGCGGCGTGACGCAGCGTTCAACGTGTCCGTTCCCAGACGGACCGTTTCCGTTGGCTGGTGCGCTCACCGGCTCGCCTGCTTTGGCTGCCGCTTCCGCCGCGAGCGCGAGCACGATGGGGCCAAGGACCACGTATTCCGCCAACTTCGTGGTGAGGGGTCGGACGGTGTCGAACTCGCTCTGCGCGTTTTTGGTCTGGCAGTGCGCGAGCAGATCCGAACTGTGACCCCCCTGTCCGCGCCGGTGGTGAGCAACTGGCTGCCGGCCTGCGCGGCCCACCATTTCACGCGGCCGTCGTCCCCGCTCGTGCCCAACGCGGTGCCGGACCACGCCAGATGCCGGACTCCGAGAGGGCCTCCTGATGAATGCACTTGCTTAAACTATCTGGCTTGATTGCGCGGTCAACTTACTCTATTTAACCACCATGGATCGAGTTTCGGGTCAGCGCATCGGGGCCGAAGTGGCGCAGCGGCTGGCGGCGCTGCTCGCGCTGCCGCCGGGGCGCGTCAAGGTGCAGCCGCCGCCTGCACCCCGGCGGACCGGGGTGGGCGTGGGGGGCCTGCTCATGGCGGCGGGCGGCTTGCGCTTTGCCGTCGAATGCCGGGCGAGCGGGCAGGCAGCGGCCGTCGTGATGGCCGCCCGTTCCGCCCGGGAAGGGGCCGCCCGACTCAACCGCATCCCGCTGGTGGTCGTCCCCTACATGGGGGAGGTGGGACGGAACCTGTGCGAGGAGGCGGGCGTTGGGTGGCTGGACTTGTCGGGCAACGCCAGCTTGGTCGCGCCAGGAATCCGGGTGCATGTCGAAGGCAAGCCAAACCAGTTCAAGCAGCCCGGCCGGCCGCGCAGCGTGTTCGCGCCGCGCAGCGCCCGGATTGCCCGCTGGCTCCTGATCCAACCGGAGGTGGCAGTCAGCCAGCGGGCGCTCGCGCGGGCGACCGGACTCGATGAGGGCTTCACCAGCCGCATTGTCCACCAACTCGAGGCGCAGGGCCTGGTGGCCCGCGATCCGAGCGGGGCAGTGAAGGTTGCCAACTACGCGGCGATGCTGGAGGCGTGGCGCGAGGCCTATGATTTTTCCCGGCACCACATTGTGCGGGGCCACATCGCCGCCCGGAGCAGCGACGAGATCCTGCGCCGCGTCACGGGCGAGCTCGGGCGGGCCAAGCTGGAACACGCGGCCACGGGTTTGGCCGGGGCCTGGCTGTGGTCTGGCTTCGCGGGGTTCCGACTGGTGGTCATATATGTGACGGAACAGCCCGCCCCGAAAGTTGCCCAGGCCATGGGCTTTCACGCGACGGATCAGGGGGAGAATGTCTGGCTGGTGCGGCCCCAGGACGCCGGCGTCTTCCAAGGCGCAGCCGAGCGTGAGGGCATTGCCTGTGTCCATCCCGTGCAGGTTTACCTTGACCTGAAGGATCATCCCGAGCGTTCCGCCGAGGCCGCTGAGGCCTTGCGCAAGCGCCTGCTCTCTCCGACCCATGCCTGAGAAACCTTCGACGGCCGCCGGCTACCCCTCCGATCAGGTCGCGCGGGTGAAGGCCACTTGCCTGTATCTTGCCACGAAGCTCGGCGATCTGATGCCGGAGCTGGTGGTCGTGGGCGGGCTGGTGCCCTCGCTCTTGATCGACCAGCAGCTTCTGCCGGCGCATGTGTCTCCGCACGTAGGCACGCTTGATCTGGACCTGGGGCTGGCGTTCGCGCTGGTCGGCGAGCAACGGTATCAGGAGGTGGCTGAGCGGCTGCGCAACGCCGGTTTCCTTCCGGATGCCAACAGCGAGGGCAAGCCCACGCGGCAGCGCTGGCGGATCAGCGACCCGGCGGTGACAGTGGACTTTCTGATCGAGCCGGAATCGAGCACCGAGGCGCAGGCCGGCCGGCTGTTCCCGCTCACGAAAGATTGGGCGGCGATCATTGCGCCGGGGCTGCATCTGGCGTTCCGGAATCACCGCCGCGTCACCTTGAGCGGCCCAACGATTGTGGGCGAACGCGCCACGCGCGAGCTCCGGGTGTGCGGTGCGGGCGCGTTCGTGATCCTCAAGGCCCTAGCCTTCCACCTGCGCGGGGAAAACAAGGACGCCTACGACTTGTTTTACCTCCTGCGCAATTACGGACAGGGAGTAGGGGAAGTGGCGACCGAGGTCCGTCCGCTCCTCCCGGACGAAAGCGCCCGACGAGGGTTGGAATACTTGCGGGCTGATTTCCTGGAAGCGGAATCAATCGGGCCACGGCGGGTGGCCGAGTTCCTTTATGGCCGGCCCGAGGTGACGGTTCAGGCAGACGCCGTCGGTTTCGTCCGCGAGTTCCTCCGCATGTGTGAAGCGTGACGAACAGTTGCAGCCGCCATGTCCTCGACGTCGAAGCCGAACTGACAGGCGAAGCTTGACCCCGAATAATTGGCCCTGCCAATCAGCTGCGGCGGTGCAGGTCGCGAAACTCCCGGCAGCGGTCGCGGAGTTTCACCATGTCGGCCAGTGCCGGCGGGCTGGCTTGCGGGCCGAGGCTGCGTGCCATGGCGTGATGGTAGCTTTCACAGACGTTGGCCATCAGCTCCCACCAGTGAGCGACTCGGTCCATGTCCACCTCGATCTTCACTACGAGGACCGTGAGCCGATAGAGATCGGACAGGTGACTGAGCGCCAGTTGCGCAGCGAATTCAGCGGGGGCGCTCACGGCGACTTTGGCTAACGCGGGGTTTGGCCGGCCGAGGGTGCCCAGCCATTGCCGGACGCTTTCCATCAGCTCGTTGTCGAGGTTGTTCATCAGACTCGTCGGAAGGTTTGGCTACCCTCTTGTGCGTCAATCGGCGTGGGCTAGCGCTCGGCCCCAGTTCCTCCCGTGGCATTGCCGCCGAGAATGTCGCTGCGGGTTTGATGCGGCCGGGGTTGCGCTGCCAATCGCCGCTGCCCCCGCTGTTGCACGGCGATGTAACGGCGGATGCGCGCGAGGCTCGCGGTGGTGGGTCGGCGCTTCGACGCATCCCACTCGACGATGAACCCTTCACTGGTGGCCGGCACTTCGGCCCTCCGGCGTCCGTCGCACGCGATGCGCCGCGCGCCGTAGGTGCCAGTGGCATCGTGCGTCGCGAGGAACGGAACGTCCGTCGGTAGGCGGTTGGCGTGGCCGTAGTCCGCCCCGGCGTCGATCAGTTCGACGACGGGGCCGTCGGTTGGTGTATCCGTGAACTCCGGGTGGAATCCGAGGGCTTCGAACCGGGGCCGGTCCTGCCGGCGGCAGGTGACTTGCATGTAACAGCGATCACTCATAGCGGGTGGAACTTTGGTTTACGGCGCGTCGAGAATCTCAGCCGTTCAATCCGGCGTGAGACCAAAGAAGCTTTCGGCCTCGGCGCGGCTGATCGAGGGTTGAGGCTGGTCTGGACCGGGCGAATTGCTGACCCCGGCCTGGAGTGCCGTCGGTTCCGATCCCTGCAACGCCAGCCAGCAGAGCACACAGGTCGTGCGTAAGGCGGGCAGCGGAATCTTCAGCTTGAGCAGCAACGCCTTCACCTTGCGCCGGGCGGCCTTGGTCACGACCGGGCCGTGCGCCTGAGCGGGCTTCTTCAGCCACGCCAGAAGGTTGGCTGCGACCGGCGCGATACGCGGTTCCTTCGATTTGGAGCCGTGGACGAGGATATCCCGCCACACCTCTTCCCAGCGCACCGACTCCACTTCGTGCGGCCGCAGGCCCGCGAAGAGAGATAACGCCACATAGCGCTGCGTCTCCAGATCGGGGCACGCGCGCAGCACCGCTTCAGTCTGTGCAAGCGTCAGGCGCACCGGTTCCTTGGCGGGCGGCACTTCCATCGGCTGACGGGCGAGCCAGCCCAGGAACCGACCCACGATGGTGCGCCGCACGGTTCGCTGCGCGAGCGTGCTCCCGGGCGGGGAGGTGACTTGGTGCGCCCAAGCCACGGTCAACGCCGCTACGGTCGGTGCCGCTGGCAGTGAGTTGCGCAACAAGTCCTCCATGGTGCGCAAGGTGGTGGCGGAAGTGCCCGTTGGCGCACCTGCCGACAAGAACTGTTCGACGGCCCCCTGGTTCGCCGTGTCGGGCCCAACGATGAACCCCGGCACGACGGGCGTTTGCTTCCGCACGCCGAATTCCAATGCGATCCTGTGCCAGTGCTGGCGGTGCGCGAGGAACCGGGCGAAGGCTTCCGCCTGCTGAAGCAACTCGAAGGTGCGGCTGAGTCGCTGCTGGCCATCACGGTAGCGGACGAGGAACTCCTCGGCCGCCGCGTAGATGGACACGGCGATGCCTTCGACGACGACGCGGGAGTGGAACTTGGGTTTCATGGACTGGGCTGGGTTCATAGGTTTACTGGTTGGTTCCGAGAGAAAGATTGGCGGCGTTTCATCGGTTCGTTGCTGCGTTCTAAAAGCGTCGAGTTGCTCGGGGTTGGGGCGACTTCACGCTTCGGGTGGCGACGTCGGCGAGCAGCGCTTCTGCGTAGATGCGTTCGAAGGCACCAACCCAACCCAACTCGTCGAGCGACTCACCAACGTGGCCGAGGGACGGGTGGATCAGGGTGGCCATCCCCACGCGTGTGGGGAGAACGAGGCCAGCGACTTCGGCGACCAGCGGGGCACCGGAACATCCCCACGCGGGTGGGGAGAACCTCAATCATGCCGAAGTCTTTGACGTTGGTCACAGACCATCCCCACGCGTGTGGGGAGAACATGGACTGGGTTGGGTTCATAGGTTCACTGGTTGGTTCTGAGAGAAGGATTGGCGGCGTTTCATGGAGTGGTTCGTTGCCGGAACGCCGGGTGGTTCGGCTACTTCCCGGTTCTGGTGGCGAAATCAGCGAGCAGCGCCTCCGCGTAGATGCGTTCGAAGGCACCGACCCAACCCAACTCCTCGGGGGACTGAGCAACGTGGTAGAGGGACGGGAGGACCAGGGTGGCCAGCCACGGCGTGGCCTTCGGCCGGGCGGGACAGGTCCGCGTGGCCACGGCACCGGGGCACAGGTCGGCGAGGTCCCGGTAGAAGAACTCGATCTCCGGCCAGGCCTCGTGCGCGGTCACTTCGTCCCACGCGAGGAGATTCATGGTGACGGGCAGCTTGCGGTGCTGGAGGCAGAAGCTGGCCGACCCGCGCTGGCGGTCGAGGTTCACCCGGAATGGGTGTCGGCCGGGAATCGGCCCGCCGCGTTTGAGCAGGGTTCGAACCGCCGCCAGTTCCTCCGGTGGAGTGATGCCGGAGGTGAGGGCGACGTGGCCGGTGTTGAGGGTGAGGTGGAGCAGCGGGGCGGTGGTTTTCATTAGTGGATGGGTTGTGGTATCAGTATCAGTTGGCGCATAATCCCTCACAGAAGCCTGCGAGCGATGAATTGGGGTGTGGAGGTGTGGGAAGCGACACCGGGGCTTTTTCGTGGCGTTCATATGTTTACCTGCATTCGCTTTTCTCTTGCTCCCCCACCCACGTGGGCAAGGGCGCTGGCTGCGTTCCTGTTGTTGGAACAGCGCATATTGCCGCCGACTACCGGCTAGGCCGTTGATCGACGCCAACACTGGCCGCTGTCCCATCAACCTGGTGTAAATGTGGCGTTTTATTACGGACAGAGTGACTCCGCTGGATAGTTCTGGAGCCGGTTCTGCGTGAGTTGAAGGCGCGCTGGAGCGAGGGCGGTGCAGCAATCTCATGGCGCTTGAGTTTTGGATGAGGGGAACAGTCCGGGGCGATTGCGGCTGACTTTTCAGGGCAGCGTGGTGGGCCAGCGGTGGGCGGGGAACGCGTCGGGCGGAAGGCCGACATACGTCCATACGGCGCGGGCGCGCGCCGCTGTCTGCGCGAAGCTCAAGCCGGCGCGCAGAGACATGGTCTGAATGAACAACCACTCGGGGCCCATGAACTCGATCAGGTCTTGGGAACGGAAGGAGATCTGTGCCGTCGGCTCGCCCGATCGAGAGACCACCTGCAACTTGGGCAGGCAGGCCAAGGCCATGCGGCGCGGAATCTCTTCGCTTAAGTCGGCGAAGAAGAACCAAGCGGGCCACGCGCGATGCCAGTCGCGCAGAAAGGTGCGCAGCTCGGGAATCTGTTCGAACCCGCGAGGGTCCTGCATGTAGCCCTCGAACCGGAAGCGCACGCGGCCATGGAGATGGCGGAGAAGTTCCGGGTTATGCAGCCGTTCCCACGAGAACACCTCCATGAAACTGGCAGGGTCGTTGTGGAGAATGACCGTGCGCGAGAAGCAGACTTCCACGGGCTGGCCGTCGGTGGGCAGTTGGAGGAGGAGATTGAGTTGCGACGAGTTCATGTGAAATTTTGTTGGCAATGATTCAGTCCTCGTGCGCCAGGAGAATCGTCAGGACGGGCTCGCCGACGTCACCGGGACCGGAGATGGCCTTGAGGAGCACCAGTTCGGGTTGAGTCTTGCCGCGCGGGGTGAGTTCGAGCTGGAACCAGAGCGTCTCGCCGTGGGGATGGCGGTCGAGCTTGGCGGGCAGGATGCCGATGGCTGCGCAGCGGAGCATCCACAGGGCGCCCCAAACGGTGCCCTGATCGCTGGCGGGAGTTTTGTCAGGCGCGCCGTAGGCAGCCCAGAGGCCGGCGGTCAGCGCCACCGGGATTCGGAAGCCCGCCTCTCTGGCGAGCGGGGAGACGTCGAGCAAAACGCCGTCGGCGAGCGCTTCGGCGCGGGTGTAGGTGAAGACTGTGAGGTTTGAGGGGTTTGATGTGTTCATGACAGGTTTCATGTTTCACGGCCTTTCGCGTCGGCTGGTGCCGCGGGCAGACCGAGGTAGTCGCCGACCTCCTGGATGCGCGTAGCGATGCGGTGATCGCTCCAGCCGGCGCGCCGGCCGAGCGTCTGGAGCGCCTGGCACTGGGGCAGCAGGACGCGCGTGAGGTCCTGGTGCCGGAACGTCACGTCCAGATGCGTCTCGCCGGTGCGCTGCCGCGTGACGAGCCGGGGCAGGCAGGCGTAGAGCATGTCGCCCAGCACCCCGGTGCGGACCGTGCCGAACCACAGCCACCACGGCCATTGGCGGCGGAGCGCACGGCAGAACCGGCGCAACGCTGGCTCGGTGTGGACCCAGGGGAGCGCCTCGTATCCGGGGAAGGCGAAGTGCAGGCGGTCATGGAACCGGTTGAGGAACTCGGGGTCGTGGAGTTGGCCGGGCCCGATCAGCTCGGACAAGGAGGTGGGCTTGGCCGACGCCAGTTCGGCACGGGTGAAACGATGGCGCAGCGGGGAACGATGAGGGGTTAGGTTCATGCAGGGCACCGGGCACACCCCGGGGCCAATGTGTCAGCGGTCAGTCAAAACCAGCCAGGGAGGGTCGAATGAAAACCAGCCACTTTGAGGGCAGCATTGCGCTGCGTGCGGCGGGAGCCGCACAAGGGCGCGATGAACCAACTCAAAGTGAACTTGCAGCACGCGATCATCGTTTTGGCCGAGGGCGGCACGTCGGGCCGGGACATAGCCCGGCAGCTGGGGATCGACCGGGGCACGGTGGCCCGGTATCTGGCGCTGGCCGCGGCAGAGCCTGCCATTTCGACCCTCGGCTCGGCGGGTGATCCCGTTTCAAAACCCGCCATTTCGACCACCGGGTCAGCCGTCCTGCCGGATTCAAAATCGGCCATTGCGACCCTCGGCTCGGGGGCGGGCCGGCAGAGTCTCTGTGTGCGGTGGCAGGAGCCGATAACAACGTGGTTGGAACTGGGGCGGACCGCGCAGTGGGTCTATCAGGAACTCGTCAGCGCGCATGGCTTCACCGGCAGCTATCAGTCGGTCAAACGCTTTGCCCGGCAGTGGCGCACGACGCAGCCGGTGCCCTTCGTGCGCATGGAGGTGGAGCCGGGCGCGGAGGCGCAGGTGGACTTTGGGCAGGGCGCGTGGGTGAGCGGGCATCCCGGGCGGCGACGGCCGCATCTGTTCCGGATCGTGCTCTCGCATTCGCGCAAGGCTTACAGTGAAGTGGTGTGGCGGCAGACCACCGAGGAGTTCATCCGGTGTCTGGAGAACGCGTTCCGTCATTTTGGCGGCGTGCCGCGCACCTTGATCGTGGACAACCTGCGCGCCGCCGTCACGCGTGCCGACTGGTATGAGCCCGACCTAAACCCGAAGGTCGCGGAGTTCTGCCGGCACTACGGCACGGTGATGCTGCCTACGCGCCCGGCGATGCCCCGGCACAAGGGCAAGATCGAGGCGGGCGTGAAGTATGCGCAGAACAACGCGCTGGCCGGGCGCAAGTTCAGCAGCCTGGCCGAACAGAACCTTCACCTGAGCCAGTGGGAACGCACGGTGGCCGACACGCGGCTGCACGGCACCACGCGCCAACAGGTGGGCCGGGTGTTTGCGGAGGTGGAACGGGCGGCGCTCTTGCCGCTGCCGCCGAGCCTGTTCCCGAACTTTTCGGAAGCGCCGCGCACCGTGCATCGGGACGGTCACGTCGAGCTGCTCAAGGCTTACTACTCCGTGCCGCCGGAGTATGTGGGCCGCAAGGTCATCGTGCGCTGGGAGGCCCGGCTGGTGCGCATCCACAACCAGCGCCTGGAAGTCATCGCCACCCATGCGCGGGCGGAACCGGGGAAGTTCACGACCGATCCACAACATCTTCAGGGACGGCACCGTCGCCTCGTCGAGCGCGGCGTGGACTATCTCCTGGACCGCGCCCGGTTGCTGGGCCGCCACACGGGCAGTTGGGCCGAGGCGATGTATCAACAGCGCGGGATCGCCGGCGTGCGCGTGCTGCACGGCCTGCTGCACCTGGCGGAAAAGCATCCGGTGGCGGCACTGGAACGCGCCGCCGCCCAGGCGCTGCATCATGGCGCGTGGCGTTTGCGCGACCTGCGCTCACTGCTGGATCAGCCCAGCCAGCCGGTGCAGACCGACTTTCTGGAAACCCACCCGCTCATCCGTTCCCTCGACGCCTACGCCCAGGCCGACTGCTTTGCCGCGCCATCAAAAAAAACTGAACCCATCCCTGCATGAACCCACTGGAAACCACCCTGAAACAACTCCGCCTCTCCGGCCTGTGCCAGACCCTGAGCGTGCGCCTGCAAGAGGCCACCGCCAACCGCCTGTCCCACGCCGAGTTCCTCGAACTCATCCTGCAAGACGAGTTGAACGTGCGGCACCAGCGCCAGTTGGAACGGCGCACCCAGGCCGCCGACTTCCACGGCCTCAAGACCCTCGAAGAGTTCGAGTGGCAGTTCAATCCGTCCATCCTCAAAAAGCCGATCTACGATCTGGCCACCGCGCAGTTCGTCCGCGATGCGAAGGACGTGTTGTTCCTCGGCCCACCCGGCGTGGGCAAGACGCACCTGGCGCAGGCCCTGGGCTACGAAGCCATCCGGCAGAACTTCCACGTCCTCTACCGCTCGATCTTCGACCTCGTGCGGGACTTCCTGAAGGACGAGGCCTTCAACCATCAGGACAAGATGCTGCGCAAATACCTCAAGCCGGACCTGCTCATCATTGACGACATGGGCCTCAAGGCCCTGCCCAAACACAGCGGGGAGTATCTCCTGGAAGTCATCATGCGCCGCTACGAGAACCGCTCGACCATCATGACCAGCAACCGGCCGCTCGAAGAGTGGGGCAAACTGTTGAGCGACGTGCCCACGGCCGGCGCGATCCTCGACCGCTTCCTCCATCACGCGCAGGTCATCGCCATCACCGGGCGCAGTTACCGCGTCCAGGCCGGCACCCCCGAGGCGAAGAAAGGACGGAAATCAAACGAACTGCCCGCCGCCGGGGCCGCGAGCTGAGGGCTCGCAGCTCGGCCCCGGCTCGTTCTAGCTCGCAGCCCACATCGCCGGTGGCCGAATCGCCAAGAAATCTTGAACCCAACCTTGAACCTGTTATGAACCTCGCACCTCGGAGTGGCCGGTTTTGAAGTGACCCCGACTGGCGGGTTTTGATGTGACCGGTGACAGCCAATGGAGAAGAGCTAGCTTCAGGGGGAAGTCGTTTGGCGGTCGCCTTAACCGAGGTTTCGTTCTGACGTTCTATCCACGATCGGGCCAGGGTGGTGTCAGAGTTGTCGCACGGCACACAAATCGCCAGTGCTAGCCGGGGTAACCCAGCTACAACTCGGAAAGGTCTCGACCGAACACCTCAGCACCGACAATGAGTCGACCTTCCTGAGGTTTACTCCCTAGCCAGTCAATTGGTCACAATAGCCTCGGTTCGCATGCTCGCAGGCTTTGACTCGCGCTGCTTGAACCAGGCAATTATCGACCGTGGTCGGTAGAATACTAATCTCCCACGCCGAAGGTGTGGTAGCATGTGCCGCTTGGTCTGCTTGCGGATCCACTGAAGGCTGGGGCGACTTTCTGGAGCCCACAAAATGGCGATCAACCGCTCGGCCGATACCCATTGATCCAATTCGCACAAGGGAGAGGGAGAGAAGTTCGCGGCATCACAGGGAAGTTGTGAATTCTTGTTGCTTGCTGAGGGTTCTGATTGTTCGTTCATAAATAGGGCGCTAAATGTTAACTGTTTGTTTGTTCGGCCGGCATTCGCGGTTAGATGGAAAGCCGCGGCTGGAAACCATCGCTGGGTGCTACGCCCGCGTAGCAATTAGGCGTTGGTTTCGGATATCTCCAAGCATCTAGATATCTCTAAAGGGTGTTGCACCGTGTAGCAGCCAGATTCAGAGAGTTGCAACCTGTTGCATGACAAGGCCGTGAAAGCTTCTCCCTTCGTCCCAGAGGAGCATGAATCCAAGTAACAGAAACCCCTTCATAATTGGGGTAACATGATGTCGCAACGATTCATCGTAGCAGATAAGCGTAGCAACGGAGCTCCACAGGAGGTAGGAACATCAAATCTATGCGCATGGCGTGGGTAGCGTTTGCCGAGGATATTGCCCTTTCCCTCTCGACAGGAACAGATCGCAGCCGAAGTGGTCACGTTAAAAGCGCTGTTGATGGTGATCCGTGCGGAGGCATTGCCCGGCAGCCAACTGCGCCAAGGGGTGCGACTACGCCTTGCGCATCTGGACGCGGCTGGAAGTGCTTCTGGAACACGGGGAGGTCGAACTGGCCACCAATCTGGCGGAGAACGCGATGCGCCCAGTGGCGTTGGAGCGCAATAACCGGCTGCACATAGGGGACGAGAACGCCGGGACTAAGATCGCGGCGATCCTGAGCGTTTGGGCCACCTGCGGCCCACTGGAATCCATCCCCGCGACTATCTGCTGGCCGTGTTGCCTAAGCTGTGGGCCGCACCCGCACCAGCGAAGTCCACCGCCTCACCCAGATGGCCTGGCTCCGCGCTCGCCAAGGCGCAGTCGCACCCGTCAGCCAATCGCAACCGCACACCCTATCGGCCCCGGATATCCCCAATGGAGTTGCCGGGTGGATACACTTGGCGGCATCAAGCCCGTCTTTGCACACGAAGCATTTGGTCACACAGGATTCCATAAGGGTTCCGTCGGCGGTTAAGTGAGCGTCCCTAATCGAGTCATCCTGACAGATCAAGTCATAGACCTAGGCGAAGAAGAGTCTGGCGACATCGGTAGACAGGCCCCCTGTCGTAGTTCTTGGCGAAGAGCTGCGATGCAAGCTACCTGCGCTGAACTAAGAATGCAAAAGCAACAACGAGTGCAGATTGTAGCCCAACTACTCGCAGAAGGGGCGTTCGCCCCGGAGGTGTAGGGCAGTGAGCGCCCGCACATCGAGCAGTCGCTCGGGTGGGGTGCAGGGCCGACAAAGTTCCTCGTGGAGCGCGTTGATGAGGTGGCGAGGGAGGGTCTGGAGCTGGATGTCCACGCCGGCGTTTGATGCCATGCCCCTCCCCCCTCCTCTGCTCGCGCGCAACTTGGTTTCCATTTGTTCCGTCATCCCTGCGCTCCGCCAATCCTGCCCACCGATAGACTTCAAGGCCTTTACTCGCCCACAGTAAGGTGGGCGTCGCTGAGTTGGGATTACTAAGGACCCAATCACTTCGCATCCGGCTGCTCAAGACGTTGTGATGCTTTAGCCGCCTTCTGCTTCAAATAGCTCCGCTTACGATACACTAAGGTGCGGAGCCTGAGGGTCTCCTTTCTCTCCCGCTTGCGTGCTTCTGCAGCCTTCAATGCGTCGCTTTGAATCTGTTGCGCGAGACGCTTCGCATCGACTAGAGCCTGATTGGTTTCTGGAGACACAACAGAGTCAAGGCAATGACCCTGAGGCAAGGGCACTGCCGTCGTAAGCCGCTCGTGTATCACACTCGGGATCATGGTCCAAAACCGACGGGCATCCTCCTTTTTAACGAGACGTTTGTAATAATCCGCAAATATTTTACCAGTGTTGCCAGCCCAATCGGTTGTGCGCGTGACGTCTTTAAACAACTTGTAATGCATTGAAAGCCCTGTGCGCCGCAGTGCATTCCTCGGCAGAATTACGCCCCAAGGTTGGCTTGGCAATTGTATTCCGTTTGCCTGCAATCGCAGACGTTCCTTGTGGGCATAATGCTGGGCCACCTGATTATTGCTTTGGAAGCCTGCTAGAATTGCTATCACATTGCGATTGAGTTGCGTCGGTCGCATTCCAGAAGCATTATATAGGTCTAATTCCAGAAGCATCTCAATCATTATTACTGTGTTTGGTGTTAAATCGCTTTCTCGTGCCTTATCAGTCTTGGCAACTGTTGCTGCGACGGTAAGGACGCCGTCGTCACAATCATAGGCATCCGGTTTGGTGCGTTTAGTTTCCTTAACTCGAGTGCCACCGAACAGGCTATGGACATAAAAGGCCGCAAACTTGCCGTCATAAGCTTGCCATGCGACGTCAATTATCGCTTGGCATTGCTCAACGCTTAGTGCGGGGTTACGGCGGCATTGTTGCTCGATTAGTTCCGTATCTACCTTGGTGCTGCGGTGATGCAGTTTTCGCGAGGTATTTCCTTCCTTAGCAGTATTCCAACTCAGACACCAATTTCTCGGCTCACCAGTCGCCGGATCAATAGAAGTATGCATCCACGTTTTGAATGCTCGCATACACCTTAGGAAACGCTCTTTCATGGCCGGTGTCCACGGCCGCTTGGATTTCGATATCACCTTCGTGCTCCAAAGCGCCTCCTGCCGCTGTTCTTTAGTCTGCGTGCGGTGACCAGTGCATTTTAGAAACTCCAACGGTTCACTCCCGTTGGATAGCTTGACAACAGCCTTCTCCGTGAATTGTGTAGTCTTCAGAAAACCCAATGCCGGCAACGCGTAAGCTAGTGCGTTGCGGTAGTTCATCCAGCTTTCGTATTCGAGGAAAGCAACTTTCTCTTGGAAGAAGATGTGCGCTGCTTGCGCAACGGTCCGATCGTGTTTGTCAGCAGGCCGAAAGTCAGTAGCCTCACAATGCGCGACCATTTCATGAAGGCAAGCAGCCCACTCTGGGTGATTTGTGAGGTCATGCCAGAAGAGCTTTTCTGCCCATCTGAGTTGCTGCGGGGTCAGGGAGCGCGCGGGTTGCTTTCCAAGTAAGAGAGTGTTGATATCTACTGCAAGAGAATCCGCGGCCTCTTTTGTAGAAAATTCAAACTTCTTGCGGCCAATTGTCTCGCACCCTTTTAGTGCAATGGGCGCTTTCAATGTTACAAAGACAGCGAAATTGCCCGTTTTAAGCCTGTATACCTTCGCCATAGCTTGCTTCGTTTCGCGATGCCTGCGTATTACTGGAAGTGTTGAAGATATGTCCGCAACAGGGACGCATGTATTGGCTCGGCTTTGGGAAGAAGATTCCATTGTTTGTGTCAATTCCGCCTGCATTGCGGTGTCGGTAGGGTTAATTGCAGTCTCAGTATTCATAAAAATCTGTTTCGCATGGTTTTAGCGAATATCGGCTGCCGCGGCGTTCGTTCGCAATTGCCCCCTTAACGGGGCGATGACTGTGCCTTTGGTCTTCAAGCCTAAATGCCGAGGAATTTGTTCAGAGCGTCACGCTTAATGCGGACGATTCCCTTCTTGCGCATTGTGGGCAGGCCCGTTTTGGTCCAGCGTCTGAGGGTATCACGTGAGATACTAAACTCAGCCATTACTGTTGCCATCGTCAGCCAGCTGTTCGCGTCGGATTCTGCTGTGGGTTGCGTGTGGGAGTTATCGATGTTCATGATTTTTCTCTTGAGGGATGAGAACCGCCTTGAGCGGCGCTCGTCGGGTTGTTTGACTGGCACATTGGTTTGGTAACGTTTGGTGATGCGCTTATGAGGTTTCGGCCGGATTGTTCGTGGCCGCCTCCGTGCGGCGGACACGCGCGGCCCAGTTTTTCCTCGCCACTTGGGCGCGCACGAGGCCCACTGCCTTCGCCAGCCACTTCTCGTCGCGCGCCAGTTCCTCCACCCTCACCGCAGAAAAGAAACGGCAGGTCCCCGCTTGGGCCTTGCCCACTGCCGGTAGATGGCCTAGCTTGGCCAGAAGGCTGACGGCATCCTCGTGCAGGCCCATCCGCCAGCCGACCTGCTGTTGGGTTAGCAGCGCCGGTTTCGTCCGGAGGCCCATGAATTCGCTCTCGTTCACATCATCACTTTCTGTAAAGCGATGCGGCTGGGCGAATGAACTCAGAATTGGCGACGGACCGGGAATTACGGCTCATAAATAACGCGTCTAAAACCTGAGAAAAGCACAGTGAAAAGCTAGTAATTGAAGCGACTCCGATGAACTTGAGGCAGATTAACTCGATACTTATGAGTCACACTGGGAACCTATGACCCCGCCATGAAGCCATCCGTTCCGCCCGCCGCCGAAGCAAAACCGACGGATGTCGGACCAGACCTGCTCGAGTTGCAGTCCGTGGCCATCATGATGATGGGGAGCCTCCCCCCGGAGACGGTGGACGAGGATGTGCTGGGCCAATTCGCCCCGGATGGGGCCCTTGCCTTGGTGAAGGCTATTCAAAGGTTGGGTGAACGCGCGCGCTCGGGGCAGGGCGAGGCGGCCATGGGTGCCTTGGTGCTGGTGACGATGGCCGCCTACATCGAGCACGAGCGATTTGTCCAGGCCTGCAGGGGACAGGCTGAAAAGCTGTATTCTAAAAGCCTGATGGTGCCCTCGGGATCTTCACCCATTCCTGCCATCAGGAGGATCTTTCAAGACTCCATCAACGACCTCAGACCAGGCACCGCGCTTTACACCTCTGAAATCAAGGCCAAATTAAAGCTCGACTTGGAGGCCAACAGCCTCGCCTTCGCCGTCTTTCAACTCATGGTTCAATTTCGTAACGGCTATGCGCTGGAGCCATGCGCCCCCGACGGATGGGTGGAGCGCTGCCGCAAGTTGAAGGATGTGGCGACGGATGCTGGCGGGTGGAAGCAGGCGGCCGGGATATACGTGATCCATCGCTATGCCCAGCCAACGGCCGAGTTGGTGACGAGCAATTTAAAGGATCTGGAGTCTTTCGTGCGGCGACTCCAGTCAGCACCGCGGCCTTTTGACCGGTGGTTGTTAGAGCAACTGCCGTCCCCCCTTCAGCAGGCAGTGAACGCCCACCGGAAGGGGCATCCGCATTCGCAACGACTCAAGCAGAAACTGATCGACAGGCTGAACGAGCTTTTGAGCGGGGGGCTGATCCACGAGCCAGCGCGTTTCGCTACCATTGAGCTGCGGCCGAGATCCAAGGAACTCCTGGCCAAATCGCCAGCCGGCCGCGAGTTGCAACAACTCAATCGGTGGCTGCTGGAAGATGCTTGTCCGGATGAAATATCGAAGGTTCAGGTGACCGATCTGCAGCGGCTCATTTCCAAGTCCGATCCCATCGAAGCTGGACCGCTGTCTATCAGCGATGCGCGGAAGCGTTTTGACCGGGCGTGGGATGCCATGTGCCCTTTGTTCGCTGCGATTGACAGGTTGGGAACCGAACCCGGGACCAAACCTAGTCCGCCGCCGAGTCAGTCCGCCGGCTAGGGGGCGGCAGGGGACCAACCCGCGCTACTCGGCTGTTTCGTGCAAACAGTCACGGCAACCAAGGCCGTCACGTGCGGGCCCCTTTGCCGGCCATCAAACCTGCGGTTTCGGCTTCACGGCATCCCGCGCCGAGCACCACTTCTCGTAAACTGATGTTTCCTCCGCACGCCATAAGAAAGGTGGCGGGCGGAGGGGATTCTGCTCCAGATGGTCCCAAATGGCTTGGCCGATCTCCGCCCCGCTGGCGAAGCTGCCGGGAAGCACCGAGTCCGCAGGCAAGCGTTGGAAAAACTGCTCAACCTGCATGCACCATGGGAGGTTCTTGGGGGCGACATGCCACTCGAAGCACCGGTGCTTCGCCAGCCAGCGATCCAGCTTTCGATTGGGCTGGCAGGTCTGGTTGCCCACCACCAGATGAACTGTCATCTCAGGGAGCAATTTGGCTTTGATCGTTTGCAGGTATTCCATCCATTGACGCGGAGCACTCCGCACCAACGGGCCCGACCGCAGTTTTGATCGCAAGTAATTTAGCGCAGCAAAGAGCCGCACGGAGCCCCCCCGGGTGGGGAGGCTTGTGGACGATCCCAAGCGGCTTGCCGGTTCGACGGGTTCGCCGTCTCGGGCGACGCACAACACGAGCGCCTCAATGGGGGGCGAAAGATACACACCGATCATGTCCCAAAACCTTCGCTCGCTGGTTTGACCGACAGCCGGGGCCAAGTGGGGCTGAATCCCCTGCCTTGCCCAAATGCGCTGCACGGTCGACCGCGAAAGCCCGGTTCGCCGGGCCATGCGGCGGCAACTCCACCTGCTCCGGCCGCGGGGTAGCGGTTGGGTGAAGTCGCAAGCGCTCTCCACCTTCTGATCGGAGGCCGACCGGGGTCGCCCGGATCGGGGGGCGTCGTCCAGGGCATCGACCCCCTTATCCAGCACTCGCTGACACCAGCGTCTCACCATATCAGGGCTGACGCGCAGCTTCTTGGCAATGCGCTGGGTTTCCCAGCCTTTGGCGGCTAAGAGCACAATGTGGGCCCGGCGGGCGCATGGCTTGGACAACTTCGGGTCCTGCGCGAGCCGGCTCAACGTCTCGCGCTGGCCAGCGGTCAGCGAAAACGGGCGTTGGGGACGAGCCATGCGCCGAATTCTCACGATTTGCGCAAGCTTATCAATAGGATTGGGACCGGCGTGCGGTGGGGGGCATGGCAGTGTCCGCCCGGGTTCGCTGGAGTTCGCCTGCGTTCGTCGGGGTCGAGGCCGCAGATTTCGACCGATACGAATCAGACCGAACTGCGGCGAACGCCAGGTATTCCGCCGGTTTCCACCGCCGCCGGTTTCGAGCGAACTCGGGTGGACAGCATTCTGCGCCTAAATCATGCCAAGTTGAATGGTCTCGCCGCGGGTGCCGTCCCAAAACTTATGCATCTTCCTTCGCTTCCCGGATCCCCGGGATGACGACAGGGCGAGCAGTGGGACGCCCGCGATGTTCGCGTGATCCTATTGTTTGCAGCCGAGCCGGCAACGGCTCCGCGACTGGCGTTAAAGGTGTGAAGGGAGGATGCCAAATCGGCGCGAGCCGACTGTGCAAACATCGTTGAACAGTTATGAAAAGTCCCACCCCCGGTGGGGCAGCGAGCTATATTGCTGCCCTTGTCGCTACCCGTAATCGCCCTGAATTTCTCAAGCGGGCGATTGCGTCCGTAATCAGCCAAGCCCGGAAACCCGACCTGCTTGTCGTTGTTGATGATGCCCGCCCAGAGGAGCAGCGCGTCAACGTTCCTCAACTCACCGCACTCCTCGCGGACTCTGGCATCGAGTTGATCACCCTGCAAAACCGCCGGTCATCCGGACCATCAGGTGCTTGGAACAGCGGACTCGATGAGCTCCAACGCCGTTACGAAGATCCTCGCCGTGTTTTTGTCGCCGTGCTTGACGACGACGATGAGTGGGGTCCGGACCATCTCGCCCGGTGTGGGGAGGCGGGCGAAGCCAGCCGGTCCGACCTAGTTGTCACTGGCCTAATCCGCACCGACGAGCGACACCCGGAAGGTCGCCGCCAAGAAATTCCCGTAGCCTTGGACGCAGATCAACTGCTCAGCACGGGGCAGCACATTCAGGGTTCGAATCTTTTCGTAAGACTATCCGCGCTCCTGGAAGCCGGCCTGTTCAGCGAGGAATTGTCGAGCTGCACCGACCGCGATCTGTGTCTCAAGTTGCTGGACCTGGGAACTGTCCGCTTTGCCAGCACGCAATGCCACACGGTCCTCCACCATGCGGACGGGCGGGCCGATCGCTGCTCCACGCCCGGGTCGGCCCAAAAGCTCGAGGGCCTGACCGGTTTCTGGCGGAAATGGCGGCATCGGATGAAGCCGGAGGTTGAGGCCGCGCTTATCGCGCGGGCGGAGGGCTTGTTCGGGTGGCAAGTTCCCACGGCGGTGCCCACCCCAGCCAGCATGACTTCGCCCGTCCCCTCGTTGCCTTCCCCCATTGCGACCGGTGAAAAGGTTTCCCTCGTCGTTGGTTTCATCTCCGACACCCAGTCCCCGGCAAAGGCGAAGCCAATCTTCGATTGGCTGCTGGAGCTGCGCTCTGACCCGCGCATCGCGCAGCTTCAGGTGGTGCTCGTCGAAAACGGGCCCCGCCCATCAGGGAGAACCGAACCGCTTCGTGAGTTGGTCATGCACTTCCGCAGGAGGGGGCTAGGCTGCTGCTACGCTGATCATGAACAGCAACGAACAGATGCGCGCGCCGACCTTTTTGAAGTGGCCTCGGAGTCAATCGGGCGTGAGCGGCTGCCGATCGCCGTCTCGCGGACCATGCTCGCCGTCTATGCCGCCCGCACCGCCGAGCGGATGCGGGGCGCTTGGACCTGGCTGATTGACGACGACTATCGGCCTTACGCCTTGGTGGATCGCGGCGAAGCCCAACCTGAACGGATTTCGTTGCCGGATCTCGACGAGTTGCTCCGCTTACAGCGCTCAGGCCAGGACATCGTGATTGGCCAATTGACCGGTGCCGCTCCGCTGCCCTTTCTCGCGACGATCCGGACCCAGTTGCTCGACCTGAGCTTCAGCCTGCAAGCGTGGAGCCGTTCGATTGGGGACGCGGCGCAGCCTGATCGCGCCGCCGAGAATCACGCATTTCGTGCCCGCTATCGCGACTACTACTACGACATGGCGCGCGCGGATTACCGGCATCTGGAAAGCCCGATGTGGCTGGCTCCAGCGAATGCGGGCGAGACCTGCGCTGACGCGGCCGCACGGATCACCAGCTCGATTGGCCACCTTCCCTTCGGCGAGCAGGTCTTTCGCCCCTGCCTGCTTCCCGCCGCCGATGGCATCGCCGACCAAGGCAGTATTCTGCGGGGAGGCAGCGCGCTGTTCTTCCGGGCAGAGCACCTGTTGAAATTCCCGAACCTTCTGGCCCGGTTGGGCGGGCGTCATGTCCGCCGCTCGGACATGGTGTCGACCATTCTAGCCCAGGAGGTGGACGGCCTCCGGATCGCGGCCTCGCGGAGCATCGCGGGATTCCACGATCGGACCGAGGTGCAGCCCGGCCACGCGGATTTCATGAACCTGCTGGCCGATGTCTGGGGCTACGCGGTGTATTCGACGCTCAAGGAATTATGGGAGCGCCGTCTCCAATCGGGCAGCGAGGTGCCGGACTTGCGTTCGTTGGAATTCTCGGCAGCAGAAGTCGCTTGGTCCACGCGCCGGTTTCTCAAGCTGCTCAACGAACGGATGGCAGCTGCGTCCTTGAGCCTGTGGCGTGTCCGGGGCTTGGCCAAGGCGTTGCGCCAACAGCTAGCGGAGGCCGAGGCTACCAGTGCCTGGTGGCTACCAACCGCTAATCTGGGCCAGGAGGTTCGGTCCCTGTGTGACTGGGTGGAGGACGAGATTGGCGAGAAACACATCCGACGCTTCAAGCAGAGTGTGGCGGAGATGACTGGGGCGCACTGGTCGGAGTTTCTCACCACCCTGAAGCCTCGATACGAGCAGTTCCAAGCCCGCCTGGCCGGCAACCCCACGATCAGCCTATGGCTGGAAGCGCAGCAGCGCGCAACTGTGCAGCAGCGGATTGAGGGTTGGCTGGACGTGGGGCCGCTGCAATTCCTAGGACAAGGAAAGGAGGGCATGGTGTTCACCGACGGCACCAAGTGCTTCAAGCACATCCGCGTGAAGGAATCGGTCTCAGTTGAACGGCGACACTTCCTGCGCACGCTGGTGGGTGTTTGGAAAGGCACCCGGGTGCTGTCTCCGCTGGAGGCGCTTCACGAGGCCGGGGAGGAACTCGTTCTCGTCTATCCCTACGAGCCCAGTGAGCCCTACCAAGGCAGCTACGGCCCCGACCTGATCCAATTGCTGAAGGAGTGCCGCGCGAGTGGAATCGTGTGCCGTAATGTGCATCCCAAGAACCTGCGGGTGACCAAGGCCGGCCTCCGCTTCGTGGACTATGGCCATGACCTCGCCCCGTGGTCCGAGCCGGAGTTCCTAATGATGGCCAAGCGCGCGTGGCTAAGTTGGCGCTGGCATCACCGTGCGGACCTTTCGGAAGTCATGCGCAGGGCTTTGAAAGCAGAGGCGCTTCCTGAACTGGATGGCTTCGCGAATTTTTGGGCCGCCGTGGAAGCACGGGATGCCGAGGAAGTTCTGCGAACCCTTTTGGACCAGGAAACAAGGAAACTCAAGCCGCACCGGGTGCTAGATTACGGCTGCGGCAAGGGAAAGCTTGCGCGGCTCCTGAGGCAGCATGTGCCTGAGGTCGTCGGCTTCGACCCGGATCCGAACCTCGCCGCCCGATGGCAGACCTCGTCGGGCCAGTCCCCGGGGCTGACCTTCACAAAAACTGCCCCACCACTCGCTGGGCAGTTTGACGTGGTGGTCTGCTCCCTGGTGCTATGTGAACTGCCGGACGGACAGGATTATGACCGCGTCCTCGCCGACCTGCGCAAAGTGGTTTGCCGCGACGGGCGTGTGTTCGTGGCGGTCTGCAATCCGTTCTTCACCATGGGCGGGCCGACCTCTTTGCACACCCGGCGACATTTCCCCAACGCCGCGTGCTATTGTCAGAACTTCCGGCTGGAGGAATGGGTGGATCCGCCGGGAGTGTTGCGCAGCGAAACCCACCGGCCACTGCGTCGCCTACAGCGGGACCTGCTCAATGTCGGATTGGTGTGCGAACAGGTCTGGCAAACGAAGTCGGTGGATCAGGAGCGGTTCGAGCCAGCGTCGGATTTTCTGGTCATGCGCCTGCGTCCTCGACTGGAAAGTGCCCCACCGGTTTCGCTGCTCATCAAGACCTGCGCGATGGAGTGGGAGACGCTGGAAGTCCAGGTTCACCATCTCGTTCGCCAGTTGGAGCGGCCGCATTGTTTCGTCGAGCGCGTCCTCATCGTGGACAGCCGGAGAGACGGCTTCCTGCGGCAGTATGCGGCGAGCGACTACGCGCAGCTGCAAGTCGTGATTGCGAGGCTCCAAGCCGACGGTTGGATTGACCGGGTGGTGATCGCTCCCGAAGCCCCGGGTGAAGTTCGTGAACTCTACCGGCGCTGGTTTGGACAGGAGCTTACGAACACACACGCGGCGAACGGAGCCCAACTGGCGGCGATGCTCGCAGGCTTTGAAGCCTGCGCCAGCGAACTTGTCCTCCATGTGGATTCCGACGTTCTGGTGTTCCGTAAAGATGGGAAGGACGACTATCTCGGAGAACTGCTGGCCGTCATGGATCAAGATCCGCTGGCGGTCACGATTTCCTTGAGCATCGCGTGCAAGGAGCCGCAGGAATTCACTGCCGCCGGACCCAGCGGTCCTTGGCGGACGGAATCCCGGGCCGGTTTGGTGCATCGCACGCGGTTGCTGGCGGGGTGTCCATTGGATAATCCGCTTACCACCCCTGAGGGTTTTCTCCTCCCGTGGCACCGCACCGTGGATCGTTCCGTCCAGCGAGGAGCGGCCCGCTCTTACCGGGGAGCCAGTCCCTCCACCTACTACATCCATCCGCCGAACGAATTCAAACGGTCGCGAGACGCGTGGATGCTGGTGCTTGACGCGGTCGAGCGTGGACGGATTCCCCCCCTGCAAACGGGCATTCCGGAACTGGGAGGAACCCTGGAACAATGGTTTGCACCGGAACGGAACGAGCCGTTTATTTTTCTCATCTGTGGGCGCAACGTCGCGCCGGGTCGAATGTGGCGTTGCTTGGACTCGCTCCACCGACAAGCGCGACGCGACTGGGGAGCAATCGTGGTGGACGATGCCAGCAACGAGGAGTCCGCGCAGTTCCTTGAACTGCTGTGTCAGCCGCACGCGGAACGCATCACCCTCGTCAAAGTGCCGCAGCGTCGCGGCCAACTCGCCAACATGGTGCTGGCCATCCGCCAGCTCTGCGGCAACCCCGATTCGGTCATTCTAACTTTGGATTTGGACGACGCGCTGCTCGGCGCACAAGTGCTAGAGCGAGTGGCGCAGGCATACCGCGCGGGAGCTGATCTGACGGTTGGGTCGATGCTGCGGACGGACAAGCATCGAAACTATCCGGTCAACTTCGTCCAACCGCGTCAGAATCGGGGCGGAAACGTCTGGCAACACTTGCGGACATTCCGTAAGCGCCTTTTTGACCAGGTGCCCGATGCATGCCTGCGTCTCGATGGGCAGTATGTGGAAGTGGCCCAAGACTGGGCTTACATGATCCCGCTCGTCGAATTAGCGAAGCACCCGGTTTGGATTCAGGAGCCGCTCTACCTCCATGAGCCGTCCGGCGTGGGCAAGGGCGCAGATTCCGCAGAGCGAGCCGAGGTCATTGGACGGCTGCTGGCCGAAAACGTCGTGCTCACCTCCAATCCTCAAAGGCATGAATGACATGCTTAATCAGCTTGCCACCAGCCCGGAGCCACTGCTGATGCTCGTCCCGCATCCAGACGATGAGCTGATTGGTTGTGGTGCGCTGCTCCTGCGGCGGCGCATGGCTCGGGTGCGGACGCATTTGCTGTTCTTGACGACGGGTGAACCGCTGGAAGAACGGGCGAAGCGGCCTCGATATCCAATCCGCCGAGCATCACGGCGGACATGTGCCGAACAGGTTGCTCAACGGCTCGAATGTTCGTCCACCTTTTTGGATGGCCCTTGTCGCCAATTACACCACCAGTGGAACCGTGCGCTTGCCACGGTCGTGGATCTCCTTGACCGGCACGCCGGCGGGATCTTGTTTCCCGCTTGCGAAGCTGGCCACCCCGATCACGATGTGACTTGGGCGCTTGGCAAAAAAGTTGTTCACGACCTGCTTGCTCACCAAGCATGGGAGTATTCGCTCTACGGCTGGAACGGCCAGGACGTTCTGTTCCTAAACGGCCTGAAGTTGGCACCCGGGGATGAGGTGTTAGGGCTGGGCAGAGAGGAGGCCTTGACCAAAGCACGGTTGTTGCAGTGCTACGCGCAGGAATACCCAAGAATCCTTAATCGCTGCCCGCTTGTTGGAGAAACCTTCCGCCGATCGCCGCCCAGCCAAGGAGCCGGCCAAGCCAGTCGGCCTGAGCCAGGGTGGACATGTCGGCTCAGTGAACCCGTCCCATCCGACGTGAACCAAATCATCGGCGAGATCTTGGCCTGACACAGATGAAGCAAGCAGTCATAAGCAACCCATGAACGCAGCTGACAAAACAGGCGCCGCCGCACGACGGATTAACATTGGCATCGTCGGTTACGCGAGCATCCCAGAGGGATCGCCTGCGGGGCTTTTGGCAGAGCAAACGGGACGATTGCTCGTGGAGCGCGGGTTTCGCGTAGTTACAGGCGGGCTGGGCGGCGTCATGGAAGCTGCCTGCCGCGGCGCACGATCTGCGGCCAGTTACAAGGAGGGCGACACGATTGGGATTCTTCCTGGCCATGACCCGCGCGTCGCCAATGAGTTTGTCGACATCGCGATACCGACGGGAATGGATCATCTTCGGAATTCGATCGTGGCCCACTGCGATGCGGTGATTGCGATTGGGGGCGGGGCCGGAACCCTGTCTGAAATCTGCTTCGGCTGGCTCTACAAACGGTTGGTCATCTCGTTGGGGAACGAGGGCTCCGTAGGGATGGTCGCAGGCCAAGCGTTGGACCACCGGACCCGTTACAAGGATCTCCCGGACGACCGTGTTTACGCTGCGGCGACGCCGGAGGAGGCAGTGGCTTTCGTCCACGCCCTGCTTCCGAAATACCAGAAATACTGGCGGGGATTTGAATCCCCAGACGCGCCAGCGGAAGGATAGCCTCGGCAGATCTTGCGTAACACACATTTGCGGCAAGAACGCCGCTGGCTGGTCAACGACAATTATTTCTTTCGGGAGGGAAGTCTAATTGTCGTTCTACGCTTTCTTGGAGAGCCTTTGATTATGCCGCGCATGAATGCCCGATGAAATGTTCGCCGCTACCTTGTCCGTGCGGCATAAGGATGAAAGCGGCATAACCTGTGTGAGAACGCCATCCGGCCCACGGCGGTGGGGAAGAAGAACTTTTTGTTCGTGGGCCATCCCGAAGCCGGGCAACGCAGCGCGGTAATCTACTCGGTGCTGGGCAGTTGCCGCCGACACGGCATCAACCCTGCCGAATATCTCCAGGCCGTATTCGAGCGCCTGCCCAAGGCGACCACTTCCGAACTGAAATCCCTCACGCCTGCGGCGTGGGCCAAAGCCAGACGTGCTGCCCAACGGCCCGCCGCTTGATCTACAGGCCACCACCGCGAAAAATGTCAGGTCACGGCTCCAGTAGCGGAAGTCGGGTTAAGTCCCTCATGCGTTGGCAGGATTGATGCCAGAGGCGCGGCGGCGGCTCAACGGGAAAGGTGGCGGCTGGCTCATTCGCCGGGCTTCAAGTAGCGGACTTTGGCCCCGGTGACGGACCAGCCCTCCCGGAAGGACACCAAGCCGTGCTGCCCGGCGGAGAGGGCGCGGATGCGGGTGGAGATGTGCAGGGTCGTGAGCGGCTCGCGCAAAGTGGCCAGCGACCGGCCATCCAGCCGCACCTCGATGCTGCCGGTGGGCGGGGTGACGTGGACGAGGAACTCAAGCGTGTGCGGCTCGGCGTTGGTGATCTGGCGGGCCCGGAGCGTCTCAGGCCGGCCCATCAGCAGCACATCCCCGCCGCCCAAATCGAAGCCGCTGATCACGTTGGTGCCGATGCGCTTGTCGAGCACGAAGCTGGCGTGCCGGTCGGCCAGGGTGACGAGCACCTGGAGGCTGTTGTTACGCTTAAAGGCCTCCACCGTGAATCGGAGATGGTAGTTCGTTTTGGACAGATCGCCGGGCAACAGAATCAAGGCCTCCGGGTTTGGTGGCGAGTTCAGGACGCCATGATTTAGCACCCAGCCCGAGCCGGTGAGCTTCACGAGCTTGGGATTGAGACGGCTGATCAGATCGTCCCAGCCAGTCACCGGGTCCGGGGCGGGCGGACGCGATTGCAGCTCGGCGTCCGCCGCCGCGAGCGTTGTCTCGTCGAGTGCCGACGGAGGGATGTCCCAAACATGCACGGAGCGGTCAGAGGCCGCGCAGACCAGCCGGGTGCCGCCTGGGCTGAATTGCAGAGCGGTCGGCTCCCGCCCCGGGCCGAAGAACTCGGCGAGCAGGCGGCCGGATGAGGGATGCCAGACCTTCACGGTGTGATCGGCGGAACCGCTGGCCAGCAAGGGCAGCCGGGGGTGCCAGGCCAGTGCGGTGATCACGGCGTCATGGGCGCGAAAGGGAATCCCTTGAATGACGCCCCGGACGCCGTCGCGCACCGCGATGACCTGGCTGTAGCCACCCTCAGCCAAAAGCGCGCCTTGGGGGGAAGGCGCGAGCGCAGGGGTCGGGCCAATCGAGCCAAAGGTGCGCAGGGTCTTCAAGGATTGCGCGTCGGTGAACCACAGCGAGTCCGCCGAACCGGTGGCGCCGGAGGCACCGAGCGTGACCACGCTCACGATCCGCGCATCCCCGTCCACCCAGCAGAGATTGCGGATTTGGGCAGCGTCCTGATAGGTCGCGGTGACCTCCTTGCCGTCGAGCAAGTTGCGAACGACCAGCCGGCCGCTCCGGCTGGCCGCGAGCCGGTCGCCGGTGGCGTTGAGGCGCAGGGAGGAGAGGTCGCCGCCCTTGCCCTCGCCGGAGAGCATGACACGCGGGCTGGGGGCGTTGGTGAGCAGCCAGTAACGTCCGGTGAAACGGGGTGTGCTCACTAACGCGACCCGGCCGTCGCCGCTGAGGGTGACAGAGCGAACCAGCGTATCTGGAGCCTCCCAGACCACGCGGTCGGTTCGCAGGTCCAGCAGCTGCAGTGAGTTGGTGCCCGTCTGGGTGAAGAACAGGTCGTCACTCCCCCAGAACACACCTTGCGGCAGCGGGAGCGCCGCGTTGGCAGCACGCCAGATTGGGCGGGCTGGCGGCAACGACCAGACCCGGCTGATGGTTCCTCCCACCGCAAGTTGGTCCGTCAGCGGGTGGATGCACAGGTTGCGGGGCGTGCCTTCCGCGCCCAGAAAGTAGTGGAGCCGTTCCCCCAGCCGCGGCTCCCAGAGTTGGAGGGACAGCCGTCCGGTTACCGTCTCCTTCGCCAACGAGACAAACCAGCGCCCATCGGCCGTGAAGCTGAGGAACGCGCTGTTCCATCCCGGCCAGCGATTCTCAAAATGCACTTTGAACCCATCCGGCTGAATGCCGCGGACTGCTCCATTCTCGAAGCCAAGCACCACGAGCTTTTCCGTGGGCGAGGCAGCCAAGCTGCTGACGCCAGAGCGCGAACTGTGGGAAGGCACCAGCCGCTGGCCATTGTCCGCATCCACCAAGTGCAGCGTCCCCCGGTAGCTCGCCGCGAACACCCGTCCGTCCGCCAGGCACGCCCAATGCAGGCTCTCGGCGTCGCGCCAGAGTTCGCGGCCGTTCGTGGTGTCCACCATGCTTGCCGCGCCGGGGGCGCTGTGCAGCAGCAGGCGGCGGCCATCGGCGGAGAAGTCGGCCCGATACGCCTTGGGCGAAGGAATTATCAGCAGCACCGCCCCGTCGCTCACGCGGTGCAGGACGGCATTGGTGGTGCCGCTACGCACGGCAGCCAGCCGTTCGCCATCCGGGGCGAAGGCAATCCGGAACACCCCCGTGGTCTGGTTTGTGCCCAAGCCAAGCGGGAAGCCGCCCCACTGCCGCCCTCTCACCGCCTCCACCAGCCGGAACCGGCCCCGGGCATCCACCACGCCGAACACGCCCGCCTGCTTGGGATGCGGCGCGACACAGTGAATCTCCATTCCGTCGGAGGTGGGAAAGGTGGCCGCCGAAGAGTCTGCCTTGGCGAACAGGTAATCCCACGACTGCTGCCGCAAATCTTCCGGCACCGCCCGCAGGGTATTATGCATGCCCAGGCTGTCCTGCTCGCGATAGGCCGCCTCGGCGAGGGCCACCTTCGCCTCCGCCAGCGCCTTTCGCGTCTGTTCGCCCTTCACGCTCGCGAGCCGCTCGGCGGCGTTGGCACGGTCCGCTTCCTGCCGGGCCTCCTCGCTGCTGGCCAGAGCTTGCTTTGCGCTTTCCCCGGCGGCCCGTGCATGCTCCGTGGCCTTCCGCTCACTCGCCACCAACCGCAGCATGAAGCCGGCGGTCAGCAGCACCAGCAGCGACGCGGCGGCGGCCAGTGCTTTGTGCCGATGGATGAACCGCCGGAACAGCGTGAGTGCGTTCGCGTTCTCCGCGCTCGTCGCGAAGCCAGCTTGAAACGCGCTGATATCCGCCGCCAGTGCGGTCACGCCGGGGTAACGGTTCGCCGGGGCGGTGGCCAGCGCCTTCATGGCCACGGCGGAGAGCGCGGCGGGCACGCGTCCACCGGCCAAGTGCGGCAGCGGCACCACGGCGCGCGAGGCCACCGGGCCGCCGGTGGGTCGCTGGTGCAGATGGATGGAACCGCTGCGGGCGTTGAGCGCGGAGGGCGGCGTGATGTCCGCCTGCCGGGCGCGGGCGAGCATTTCCTCCACGCTGGCTCCGTCCACGGGCGGGCGCAGCGTGAGCAGCGCGTAGAGGATGCCACCGAGCGCAAAGACATCCGTGCGCTCGTCCAGTTCGTTGATTTTCCCCTCCGCCTGCTCGGGGGACATGTAGTGCGGCGTGCCCAGCACGCGGCCTTCGAGGGTGAGTTGCTGGCTGGGCGAAGGCTGTGCCGGGGAGGAGCCGAGTAGCGGGTTGAAAGCGAGTTTCGGTTCCGGCGCGGCGGGCGTCGCCCCGGCGGCGAGTGTTTCCGTCTCAGTGGACTGGGTGGCGGCGGCTTCGCTGGCGGTGGGCGCGGCTTGGCTTGCCTGGGGCGCGGGTGCGGGCCAATCGGCGGCGCTGCCCGCGGTGGTGGCAGCAGGGCTGCCGGGGAGGATTTTGGCCAGGCCCCAGTCCATCACCAGCACCTCGCCGAACTCGCCCACCATGAGGTTCTGCGGCTTGAGGTCGCGGTGGATGATGCCGCGCGAGTGCGCGAAGGCCACGGCGTCGCACGCCTTCTGGAAGATGGTGAGGAGTTGGCGCAGTGGGTAGCGCGCCAGCGTGCTGGCGTCTCCGGCCTTGAGCTGGTCGAGGATGGCTTGCAGCGTGTGGCCCTGCACCAGCTTCATGGTGTAGAAGGGCCGGCCCTGTTCATCCGCGCCCAGATCGTGGACGGGGACAATGTTCGGGTGGGCGAGTTGGCCCAGCACGCGGGCCTCCTGCACGAAGCGCCAGCGCTCCTCCTCCGTGGCGCGGGCGCGGAGCATGACCTTCATGGCCACGGCACGGCCGAGCTTCGCGTCCTGAGCTTGGAGCACCACGCCCATGCCGCCACGGGCGATTTCGCCCTGCGGCTGGTAGTAAGTTTTTGACGTACTATCCAATGAGAGTTGAGCTGCGAGCCGGTTTGAACCCCTACGGCAATACGATGCGATAAAAGCGCTGCGTCTGATTAGTCGCGCTAGCGTCAAAAAACTGAATCGCCACTCCCGTGCTGACGAAGTTCGTCAAGTCCGTCCATATGCCATGCACGCCCGCCGCTGCCTGGAGGCGAGTCGGCCGGTTAAATTCAGCCAATATTTCCAAGCCGAAGCCTTGCGAGCGAATCGAGGCTGCGGTCTGCGATGCGGACGGTTGGAAAAATGGGCCGGAGACTGTGAGCTTAGCCGGCTGGCTGACAACCAAGCCGGCCGAATTATACACTTGAACGAAGTAGCTGCCGCCATCTGCCAGTGTGATGTTGGTAAGCGTCAGCGTGGGTGCGTTATTGCCGGGAATTGCCACCCCACCTCGGACCCACTGATAGTTGAAGGGCGCGGTGCCACTAGCTCCAACACTGAGCGTGGCGTTGGCCCCTGCTAACACGGTGAGACTAGAGGGATTGTTCGTAATCAGCGGTGGGGATACTTGAGTGGCATTCACCGTCACCACGAAGCTGTTCGTCACCGCCAGCCCGCCGGCGTCCGTCGCGCTCACGCTCACCCGGCTCGTCCCATACCCGTTCGCCGTGAACGCCAGCACCAGGTTCGTCCC
>Ga0172367_10001842_pt1 | contig 30019 bp, 26 predicted proteins | sample Lak10m_FD_114542 | JGI IMG/M metagenome (GOLD analysis project Ga0172367, IMG submission 114542) | Freshwater microbial communities from Kabuno Bay, South-Kivu, Congo - kab_022012_10m | ecosystem: Environmental > Aquatic > Freshwater > Lake | place: Democratic Republic of the Congo: South-Kivu...
AATACTCTTTTAATAATTGACCCAAATCAAAATAATCATGTTATAGCGGAAATTAATTTATACGGTGAGTCAGAAGGAGAAGATGAAAGATTGTCCACAATGCTAACAAATTTAGGTTTAGAACTTTTACCAACAGATGTTAAAATTTTCAAAGATCATGATATTAATGAAGAGAGTATTGATTGGATTTTATTAAACAGAAAGAAGAGAGAGCTTTTAATTGAGCATTCTAATATATTTCCTTATTTAGGTTCATATAAGGCAATCATTAACATATTAAAATATTTCGGGTATTCTAATATTAGACTTAAAGAATATTGGCAAAATGTAGATGAAACTACTGCAAATTTCGGTAAATTTAAACAAGTTGATATTGCGCAAATTTTTACAAATAAACCTGACTATATTCCAAAGGAATTAATTAATTCAAAAATTTGGAATAAAACAAATAAGTTTGGTTTATTTTATGATATATCAATAGAAGATGAAGAAACTGATGAAAGAGGAACACCTTACACAAAAGAAGTTTTTACTTTTACTCATGATGAAATTCTAATAAAAATATATGCTCTTAAGAAAAAATTACAACAAAAATTCTTACCTATAAATGCAAAAATTGTTGATATTGTAGGAGAAGCTGTTTTGTTTGGCACTTATAACATAGGACACATACCAACATCAAATGTTATAAATTTCATAAACGAAGAACTTGATTTTTCGTTAACATGTCCTAAAACTAGTGGTTATATTGATGATTTACGTTATCTTGACAGAATGACAGAAACTGACATAACTAATGTAAGTGAATTAGAACTTACTGAAAATGAAATAAGTATTGTAAAAGAACAAAATTGGAAAAAATCAACATATTTTCCAGGAGATAAACATGTTAATATAGGATTCCCATTAATACTTAATGTTGATTTAGATTTAACATGGGACGAAGCAATAGAAACTTATGATAGAGTAGGAGATGAACAGAATGCATGGAATACATTAGACCTTATTGGTAGATGGGGTTTAACAAATTTAACATATGAAATAGAAAGTGCATCTAAAGTGTTTAAATATGTTAAAACATTAACTCTTTTTAACACTCCTAATTTGGAAATAGGTGTAATATTGCCTTATGTAGATACATACTCTGTTAAAGTAACAATACAAACAGCAACAAATTATTCTCATGTGTTACATAAAAAAGATTTTGTAAAAGTTGAAATGTTTAATGCTGATCTTATAGGATTCTGTTCTCAGTTGGGTAACATTGCAACATGGGATATGCGTAGAGATAATATTCAATCAAACACATCAACAAATACAAATAAAGAAATTTTGTTTGATGAAATGTCAACGACATGGGATTATGCACAAAAACCTAATGATGAAATTGATACAGCCGAACTTTCGTACGAGAGTTTTAATTTAATAAATTATAAACAACAAGAGTTAGATAATATACATGACAATGCAAAAATTAAAAATTTATCATGGCGTAACTTTGATAAATTAACATGGGACGAAGCAAATCATTTAAATTGGGATAGTTTAGGTACAAATATTGCACAATTCGATTTATTTTCAATATTAGACACTAACTCAACTAATGAGATACAAATAAATGACGAACCTGTGTATTATATTTCTGAATTAGATAACTTTGTTAACTTTTCCGATGATGAAAAAAATGCAGCAATGATACTATTAGTAGGAACACTTAATAATCTTGGTGGTAGTTGGAGTGACTTTATATATTACTATATTACATATTATGAATTAAATGATATTGGTAATAGTGTACTAAAGTACAATATTAGAGCAATATCTAAGAATTATATTAACATAAAAAAATATACAATTAAGTGTTTAACAACAGGTTTAAATCTTTCACCTAATTATATTAATGATATGGGATTATATGGTGACGTGCCATCATCATTTGAGATTTATTTTGCAGGACAAAATCATGCAGATTACACATTATCAATTAATGAAATTTCAGGTAAATTTATTTATGAACAAGATGTTTTTGTAGAAGATAATGTAATAGAATCTATTATATCATTAAGTGGTGACGTTAATGATTTTGCATACAATTTAAATAATTCATCCGATCCAATAATATCATCTTTTACTTATTCTATTCATGAAACTAAATCAGATATTAATTCAAGTACAGTATTTTATAAGATAATTGCAACTTCTAAAAATTATAGACAAGACGTTAGGTATGAAATTCCAGCAAATTCTTATGATTATATAAAAACAACATCTTACGCAAGGCCTATTGTTAAAAACCCAACATATCAAGATGTTAAAATAATTAAATATAGTAGAGAATTACCACCTTACACAAGAGCATTTTTGACAACAGATAATTGCGTTATACCGGGTAAAAAATATTTTAATTGGACTATAAGTAATACATCGGTCGCAAACTTCAAAGATATATATTTAAAGTCCAATATAATATCATTCTTATTTACAGTGAAAGGATCTTATGATGTTATTATTGAGATAGAAGACAAGAATGGTAATGCAACAAAAATAATAAAACAAGAATTAATTAAAATAATATAACAAAATGATAACATTACAAACATTACAAGGAAATGATCCAATATCTTCATCAAGACTAGTGATTACTTCAAATTTTGAAACAATTAAATCATGGATTAACGATTTAGATGCAAATACTAGAATTCTCGCAGTAAAGAACAACACAGAATTATCATTATCGGCAGCAACAATAGCATCATTAACAGCCACAAGTATTTCTGCCAAATCAATAGAAGTACCTGCTGCATCTGTTAAAGGTATTGTTATTCCACAAAAAACAAATATCACGGCTCCTATTAAAGGGTCACTAGGTATGAATGACACCGTTTTACAAGTTTATGATGGTAGTACTTGGGTTAACGTGTAATAAAACAAATTAAAATTTTAAATGGCTACACCACTTATACAACCTATTAGAACGTCAGGAGGTACTATATATACGTTTACTTCCGCTATAAGGGATTTACAAAAGACATTTTCGGATGATGATATCAGATTTAGATTTTCTAAATTTGCATTACTTGACTTGCCAGACGTAAAGACTCCAGGTGACACACTTGATAATTCAATTGTTTGGGATGCGGTAACACCAATAGGTGAACTAATAGACGCAGATAATGATAAGGAGTTTGCTGAGTCATTCCAAAATTACTTACTTAATCATGAAGAAATGATTCTTGAGTCTGGTACATATGATTCATCAATAAAACAAAGTGTATCCGAAAGATTGTTTTGGAAATGGCTTGCTAAGATAAATGCAATAAAATATACACCCGCAACATCAGAGTCAAATATTGCTAATAGATACGTTGAACAACCAGAAACTAACGGATATAAAAATGTTGTTCAATATTTAGGTGACATTGATGTAATGAATAACACCGAAAGATATTCTGAAGTATACATTAACATACCAACAACACATGGAAAAACACCTAATGTGTTATTTAAAACATTATCAGATGTTAATTATGACACAAGTAAAACTTGGTCAAGTGCAAGCGATTATATATCTGGCAGAACTTTTAGTGATTCTCACCCATATAACTTATCTATTAAAGCATATTATGATGATAACACAGAAAATGATTATTTAACAGGATCCTCTTTCGGTAATACATCAAACACAACAAAAACAGTAAACGATAAAACATTCAATCAGTCTAATATGGATGGCGCTGTTTTAGATTTTGATACACAAAGCTATTCTAAAATAACACAAAATTCATTAACATCATTAAATCAATTTGCTGCATCGGAATGGTCATCAGATTTTAATTTCAATGTTGCTCTTTTGTATTATTCTATTAAAAAAGGTACTGAAACAGAAGTTACAAATTTGTACGGTATATTAGTATTAGATGATTATAAACAAACGTTAACAGGTGGTTATATACCTAGATATGAAAAAGTAAAACCTAATACAATAACTAAATTAAACGGTAATTCTTATGCGTTTAAACTAAACATTCGTTTTGATGCATCCGTTTCTAACTTATCTGTTGAAAAAATTATAAATCCTGAGTCTAATTTTGGGATGGATATTTTCATAGATGCATCAGCTAAATTGAAAGAAGCGGCTGATATGTTTCTTAACACAAGATTAGAACTTATTGGTGTAAAATCAAAACTTTCTCAATTAGAGAATTTCATGTATTCAACTGATGATATTAATGAAATTAGATTAAAATTAGATACAATAGATGCGTATTTAATAAATAATCAAATAGCATTACAAAATAAAGATTCTTTAATTGAATTAGTTAACCAAAATGCTAAAAATATTGCAGATTTAATAAATGGTAATTTGACTGAAAATCTTTCGTATAATTTAGACTTAATTAAAGCTGGTTCTGGCATAGAAGTAGATCGTTCAATTAAAAACGTAATATCATTACATAACACAGCAACAGGATATAACATGAGTATGAATAATGGAGCAATACAACCATTTGGTGAAAATTTATTATACTTAAATAGAGGTTTAAATTATTTTAGAGAAAAAACATCATATGACTTATCATCTGACTTGATTATCACAATTGATACAAGTATGAATAAATGGATGAAAGGCGACTCAGTTAAATTTATATTCGACCACTTAACAACAAATAAAGGAATATTCATAAAAACAGAAAATAATATAATAGGAAGTTTAACAAGCGAGGATTTTATTTCAGAAATGCCTATTATAGAAATTGTATGTGTAAACGAACATTCATTAAATTTTGACATAAATATATTAAGATAATACAATGGCAAACAACTCATTAACAACTTTACTTAATGATTTAATTAAGTATCAGAATAATAGTATTGAAATTTTAAATGCTCTTACCGTTGCAGCAACAACAACCGATGATTTTGTTACTATAAAAGTAACAGATTCTAATAATGTAGTGCAATCAGTTTCAGTTCCTAGTTTTTCTGATATTAAATCACAAATAGAAGTACTTAATAATAACGTTAAAGCATTAGCAGGATTAGGTGATAATTCATCAGCTGTTGCAAAACTAGACGATGGTTCATTTCGTAAAGTATTAATGTCTTCTTTTCAAAAAGAAGCATCTGATATTAAAAATCTTGACATCCCTTCAACATTCAATAAAAAAGAAAATTGGTTTTTTGAATCATTTTTAAATCCTCTTTTATATGTTTCATTTAATTTAACAGAACAAGTTAAGTTTAATACTGAACAAGTTGAAATGGCAAGATATATTCTTAATCTTGATACTTCATTAAAAATTAACGCATTTAATAATTATATACTTAATAAAAATATTTCTTTTAATGATTTTAGTAATATATTATCACAAAACGCAATAACATATTACTTGGATAAAGATGTCATTAATTTAAGGCCTCGTAATAATAGGTATTGGGGACAGTTCTTAATTAATGAGGTTTTAGTAGAAACAATAAATAATAAAAGAGTGTTCAGTGTAGTTGTTGATAAACTTACATTATCAGATAACACAACAATAAAAAAAGACACAGTTTCACTTAAACTAAAAGACCAATTAGTGCTTAACACTTCTAGATTTGAAGTTACTGAAATTAATTCTTCAACTAATAAAGTTACATTAAGAACATTAGAAGGTTTTGCGTCACCCGTTAAAGGAAGTATACTTAACTATTATTCATTACAAACATCTGATGTTATAGTTGATGTTAATGTAGGCTTTAATGAGTATGATGTTATTTTCATCAAGCCAATAGATCCTGATTCAAAAATTAAAGCAAGTAATTGGTCTCCTGGTGTTGGTTTTTATTCTAATAATTTAAATATAACATTACCTAATGGCAAAAAAGCTACATTAGGTACATACTATCAAAATGAAGTAGTTGATTTTGGATCATATTTATATGCTGCGGTAAAAGATAAAACAATACCTTCTATTTATGCACTAAAACCTGATGTCCCAACTTTGGATGTCACTAATTTTAATGTCAATCAAATAAATGAACATATCACAAAGGGATCATTTGTATCAGAATTGAATAAATTACAAGTTGATAAAACGAACGCAAGCGCTAAACTTGATTCTCTTGATAAATCAATTAATGAATTACGTAATAAAATTCAAACAACACAATATGGCTCTACAAAATTAACTGATTCTGATAAGTTAAATTTAAATAAGCTTATTAACGAAAGAGAGTCTACTTCAAGTTTGTATAATTCAATAGTGAATGATATTATATCAAAAAGTACCGAAAATTTAGATTATTATAATGCAAAATGGAGAGTTCGTGGATTTTTTCCAATCCCAGATGGTAAATACTCAGATAGAACTGGTACACAAGAAATTATACAATTTAAAATACAATATCGCTATTTAAGTAAAAATGGTGGAGCAAACCCATCACAACAATTACAATATAAAGATGTAAACGGAAATGCTTTAATAGGTTCATTTTCAAATTGGGTTGAAGTTTTATCACCATTAAGAAAAAAGATACAAGATCCTGTCACAGGAAATATTATATGGAAAACAGAAGACACTGAAAACCCTGAGTCAATAAATATAAATCAGGTAGATATTCCTATTTCTTCAAAAGAAATGGTTGAATTTAGAATTAAATCAATTTCAGAAGCAGGTTGGCCTGCATCTCCACAAGAGTCTAATTGGTCTAATTCGGTAATAATTCAATTTCCGACAGAGTATGAAACAACACAAAATGTTTCTGATATTGCAGAACAAGCTAAAAAAGATAAAGTAAGAATTGATCTTTTAGGCGAATTGAATAAATATAATGTTGAAAAAATAGCAGCTCTTTCAATTAATCAAAATGAAAAGTTCTTTGTTTCTGATAGTAATTCTATCGCATCAGGATTTTTAACAGCTGAAAATAACATAATATCTTTATTTGATAAATTAAACCAAATGTCAACCGAGATAGAACAATTAAAAGCTAAATTAAATAATGTAAAAGGATTGTTATCAGTTACCATAATTGATGAACTAGGACAAGAGTATAAGGTTGAAAATAATCAAGTTATTAAAATAGATGCACCTGATTATGAAAATGAGGCCCAAAAATTAACAAAACCAAAAGGTGCTATAATATCTAAAACATATTTTATTAAGATTTCAAACTCTAATGCATCAGAATTATCATTATATGCCAGATTATTTGGTTCCGATTCTTCTGCGTTACCTATAACAATAGCTGATGATATTGATTATAATACATTAAGAAAGTATAATGTTGTACCTATTGCATTTTCTAACCCAAATACAGTACGTAATATTTCTCCAATAGCATCAAAAATACCGTTTGCATCTGAACAAACAAAAGGACAATTTATATACGCGAGATATACTAGTATTGTTGGAGATTCTTTATATGAATCACCAACAATCACAAATGATAGATATTGGCCAGTTGGTACAACGGCTAACTCATTATCAGATAATGTAAATAACTTTATATTTTCTGGAACAGTTCAAGGTGGTGTACCTAAAAGATTATCTACAAATGACGTAGAAACAAATTTGGATTATAATCAAAATGTTTGGATGCATATATTACACCCTGAAGTTTTGCTTAACATATCAGGAATTAAAAATTCAAAATTTGCAACACATCAAAAGTCATTAGGTAATGTAAATACTAATGAAAAAATTTGTTTTGCTGATAATGATAAATATTTGGTTGGTCCTAATTCAGTTGGTTCTTATTTATTTATTAACACAAAAGATATTAATTTATTAAGAGTTGATGGAAATGAATCTAATTCTATTAAAAATGTTACATTCGGCTCTGATGCCGCAATATTAATACCAATCACTTTTCAATACAGAATGACAGACTATAGTGGGGTTGGAACTGATGGTATAGGTAATATTGGTGGTAAAATGACAAAAGATGAGTCACTTGAATATTCTAAAACACTTGGTATTGACATATATCATTCATCAATTGATAAATTAAGATTTTCTTTTGATATAAACATAACCGCAAAATATAAATCTAATTTATTCACAAAAAGTATAGTTCCTGAAAGAACATTTGCAAGTGTTATAGATGATATAAATAAAACAATTAAAGGTTCGTTAAAGGGAACAACCCCAAATTTGCAATAAAACATAAAGTATGACACAGATTAGTAAAAAATCTTCATTTTCTTTATTAAGAACAAATCCAAGACTTACAACAAATGTTAAAATAGTATCAGCAGGAGATAAAGTTTATTTAGATTCTATTAACGCTGATTCTGTTTTGGCTAATTCAAAATATAAAAAATTTGATGTAACAGGTGGTATGTATTCATATGACATATACAACTTTTACAATCGAGATGGTAAGTTACCTGTAAATTTAGCTTATAAAGTATTTGAAAAATTTTCATATGCTACACCAAAAGCACAATATTCAGATCAATATGATTTTGAATATTGTGCTGGTGCTTATACTAAAAATTCTGCATTATATAATGAGGAATTTGCAATGTTTGCTCCTTTATGGGTAGAAAAGGAAAACTTACCAGAATACTTCATAATACTTAAATTAAATGGTCCAGTCACAATAAATTCAAAAGATAGTAATACTGAAGATGAATTAAATTTAATTAACGATGATATAATTAATAGTACTAATTTTTTCAAACATTATTTAAAAAATTCTGAATTAGTTAAAACAATAAGTCTTAAAGAAAATACATCAATAGGAAAATATATAAGAAATCATGTTAATGATTCTTCTTTTCCAGAAGGATCTATATATGCAACAATAAAAAAAGATGAGTATAGTTACATAAACGGCATATCTTATAATAGTGGTGGATTTTGTTCAGTTGCTGATAATTTTTATGATGAATTTGTATTACAGGATAAAATTATTTTAGAAAAAGACAATAATATTACAAATAAATTTAGTCAACTTGGAGTAGTTCATCCAAATATTTTAAATTTAGAATTTTTATTTGATGTTGATGGTGAATATGAAATGAACCGTTATATGGGTTTTTATGTCTCAGAGGCACAATTAGATAAATTTACAGTAACAAAGTCATTTTCTAATAAATCATATTCTGATGGCTCTATTGAAGTTAATTCTTTTCTAAAATATGATAGACTTATTGATGTTAATAATTTAGTCAATAGAATTCCTTATGTAAAAGATCCTAATGATAATTTTTATTTGATTAATCAATCAGATGCATATGAAAAACGTGGACATTTACATTTAAAAAACATATTTTCAGGCGATGACGACGATAATTCATATGAAATAAACTTACCATGGTCTGTAAAATACAATAATGTTTCATATGATAAAATATACATAGGTTCAAATAGCTATGTGACGTTTGGAGGCGGGTCAACTGAATACAGTGGATTTTCAGCGTCTAATCCTAATCTTCCTACTATTTTCATATCATCGGCTGATAATTCAGTACAAAATGTATTTGCTGATATATCAGATGATGATGGAGATAGCATGTTTGTTGTTAGATATGAAGGATATAATAGTACATCATCAAATGGTGATAACTCAAATATCATATGGGAAATTACATTTTATAAAAATAGTTCAAAAATAGATATTGACATAATTCATAATGAAATGCTTTATGACGGTTATGACGGCATAGGAGGAATGACCGATGGAGTAGGAAATTGGATTTTGCAAAATCAGCTATTCGTTTCAGATAATGTAAGTTTTAGAGTAAATGAAGATTTATCAATAACTGAATTATTACCAAGAATAAATAAAATAAAAACAAAGAATTCTGTAATAAATCCTGTAAATTTTTCTAATTATGAGCCATATAGAACAATCTCGGTAAATACCACAAATGAGTTAGGAAAATCATGTTTCGCATTCAAAGTAAATTCAAATGTATCAGAAACAACACAAATAAGATTACTTAAAGTTGATATAATAGCAGATGAAATAAATGATGATGATGTAGATTTATTTGGTGTTAGAGGTAATGATAATATACCTGCAGGTACAGCATACTACACAACATATTCAACAAAAGGGAATACTTATGATATTGCCAAAGCAATTTCGGCTGCTATAAATAACATAGAAATTTTAGCAGGAGAACAAATATTTAGAGCAATATATCAAAATGATATTGTTGTAGTATATGCACAGAATAGTACTTCATATTGGGATAATTTAAAATGGTCAATATTTTCAACGGGTGATGTATTTCCATTTACTATATTAAATGATAATGCTAATATAATAGATGTACATGATTATGTATTAACTTATGATTCATTTAAAAATGATATAGGTGAAATGGATGTAACTTTATATTTATCTGGTAAATTGGCATCATCTACATTTAAGGGTGGCAGTGACACAAATAATAACAGATTTATTATATCATCTGCTGATGTTAATCAATTTTTTACTAATAACACATTAGATGAATTATTTGCGAAGGGTTTAACTTATTCAAAGGTAAAATCAGTATCTTCTTATTTAGATGAACCTTTATATGATGAAAATGGATTAATATATGCATTTAATAATTTTGATAAATTCGCAACATGTGTTTTAGAAGATGACATTAAAATAACTTATAACAAAAAGATTATTTTATACAAAAATGCTTTACCTAGTATTGGATATTTTTCATTTTTACCAATCAAAGACTTTGATTTTGATACATTTAATTTAGATTACACTAAATGTGAAGACTCAAAAATACCAGAATTATGGGATTTCTGTTTATCTAAAATATCAACACAAAATTTTGATAGTATATTACAACCTGAATCGTCTAATTACGAAAAATGTAATTTATTAACAGGTTTATTTGAAAATGAATTTTTATCAGCAAAAGGTTTTAGTAAGTTAGTTGATTCTAACTTAAACGAAGATTATGATCAGTTACAAGAACTTGCTAAATTAAATCAAACTATATCGGAACATACACAAGATACAATAACAAATAATGAATATGATAGGTTAAATGAAAATTATTTAACAACAACCGCATTATTTTCAAAGGTTGTGCCTTTTGTTAATAAATGGGTATCAGATGATCTTTCAACTGATGTTAGAAATAATAATTATAGATTAAATATTGACCAATCCTTTGGACAGTTTAATTTTAGTCCTAGTTTCGATTACACCAAAAGAGACCCACGATTCTTTACACATGAATGGTATTTATTACAAAAATATCCAACATATTACATAGAACATAAAATTAAAGAAGATTCATATTCATATTTTGAAAATAACATAAATGAATCAAGTTTATATGATGTTAACTCAGATTATTTTAATGATTATTTCACAAGAAGATATGTTGGTACAACACCAATAAAAACCGATTATAAGTATTCTATTTTTAGTGGCGGTAATACACAAAAATTTCCTGAGTGTATATTTAGAGGTGTGAAAGTTAGATTAAAGAAACGAATTGAAAATAGCGACGTAAATTATAATCTTAAAGAAAAGGTAGTAATTCCTGACAATACACTTAACGGATATAAATTTTCGGCAGTACTTGCAATGAATGAAGATAATGAATTATCGACATCTATAAAATTCATAAAAAATAATAAATTTAAATCTATAACATGTTTAATTAAAGCAAGTCTTGGTGGATTTTTACAAACAGATTTTATAGACAGAAACTTATTATATTCAATTAATCACAAAGTAATATCTAATAATAACGTATTATCTTATGATGATAGATTGCTACAAGGACGCATTTATAAAATGGTAAATAATAGTGATGGCACATTCACGGTTTTTGCTAAAGGATTAAGCTCTTCAAATTTACCAAGTTTTAAATCTGAATTAACATTAAACGAACAATCTTCATATAATGATATAGTATTCGAACATAATGGTACTACTATAAGATTTGGCGAAATATCAAAAGTAATAGATAATAATTCGTTTATTTGTTCAGAACTTAAGTGTAATTATAACAACATTGAATATAATATAGTAGGATTTGATATTGAAAAGTATTTGGAAGATCCTATAGAATATCTTTACATTGATGGTTTACCTAATATTTTAGCAATGTATGCATTTGTTGCTGCAATAAAAGATGATATGAAATATGAAAATGGTGGTTATAACGGATATCATCACATAATAAATGAAATTTCATTTGCAAATATCGCAAACCTTATAAATTTAGGTGATCCTAAGATACAATACATAGAAATACTTGAAAATGGAACTACTGAAAATGGTAAATTTTTAATTGAGTTAGTTAAACATGATGTTGAATATTCAACAACATATTTAGGTAATAATGTAATTGTACCTAACGCCGATGTAAGCGAATTAAACACATTTGATATTATAGGATATGAATTAAAAATTAACGACAGAACTAGTGTTAAACCTATTTATAGGAATCAGTTTTACTTTAACCCAAAGGTATATGATGTTGTTAGTTTTTGTGATGATAGTGATTTACCTGAATTATATAAAATGAATACAAAGTTTTATGTAAATGGGAATAATTTTAGTATTAAAAATTTATTCTTTAACAAAGTAAACACACAAAACAATCAAACTTTATTAAAATTAACAAATTTAAATCAATACCCTTTAATTGAGCAATATACTTTGAGTAAAAAAGACTTTAATGTGTTTAAATCTAATTGGGATACTAATTACTATAATGAATTTACAACGGAACGTAAATCAACAGAAATTATAGGAACAAAAGAACAATTGGAACAAAGATCATTCTTTGGTTCTAAATTATTAACATTGCCTAATGATATTACAATTGACTACATAAAAGAAAATCCTATTAATAATTTAGATAATAACACAGGTATTAGTTATAATGATACTAAATTCAATGTAACAATGCAACTTAACATAAGTATTTTATTGCAAAATTATTTTTTAAATATTGAACCTTTTTATAAATTATTTAGTAATTATATTAACACAAATTTTTCATTTGGTAATAATAATTTGGAAGACGATATTCGTAGATATATAGAGCTTAATGTTAAAGAAAGATATATAATCAAAGATATAATAGTTTGGAAAAAGTCTTTAACTTCACTTGAAGCAGATCAAGAATTATTTAGACTTGATTTAACAACAACCGAAAAAATAAGTGAAGGTTTTAAACAAATTACTAATTTCACAAATGAAAAAATTGACGCATTTAATAATAAGTTAACATATAATAAACAATTAGATGAATCAGAACAATTTTCACTAACAATAAAGCTTAAAAAAATTTAACATTAAATGGCAATAATAATTAAAGAAATAATTCAAAACGATATAAATTTAATTGAAAAGTTAAATTTTAATTTTGACCAAATCTTATTAGCTGGAGGAGGTCCTAAGGGAGCTACTGGAGCAACGGGTGAAGGTTTGTCAGGACAACGCGGTAAACGCGGATTGAATTTTTACACAGAGGCTAATATAGGTACATCTAACACACCAGAAAATCCTACATATTTAGGTGATCTTGTACTTAAGTCAAATGGCGATGTTTTTATTATTGGATCTACTGGATCTACCTCAGGTGTATCTTCAGGTGTCAATATAAAAGGTGCAACAGGAAATACGGGTGCAACAGGTAACACTGGGTATTCTGGTGGTATTGAATTATACCAAGCAGGACCAACTGCTTCATATAATTCATCTACAGGGTTAGGTATTTTATCAGGTACACCTGGTACAACAGGTTTAAATTATGATAGTATAGGTTTTATGATGCCAACTTCTCAAAAAGTTGGTTATGTTTTTGCACACAAAGAGTTTACAAAATCAAGCAATGGTAAATTCTTAAATTTAAACAGACATTTAAATGAAGTTGGTGAGTTAGGGACAATTGACACACATAGTACATTTGCTAATTTAACGCCAAAGACAATAATTGTACAAGATGAGCTAAATATAGTAACAAATAATGGTCTTTCATTTGGTACATATAATCTTAGGTCAAAATATTCATTTCCATTAGATGTTTTGCTTAATGTTGGTGGTGGTAATAGTAATCCTAGAATTGCATATCAACCTTCAGCAACGTCTGATTTTATTAATTTTGTAAACTTTGGATTTAGACTTAAATCAACTACATCAAGTACAAATTTTGTTGCAGAATACTTAATCAATTCGGAAGCTAATCCTATTACAATTAACGCAGGTGGTGTAAGATCATCTCTTGATAGTAAAAGAGAACCATCAGATTTAACATTAAGAGGAAATAGAATAATATTTGAATGTTATGATGGCGGAACAGGATATTATGCAACGAGTGGAAATTTCATTAATGGCACTTCTAGAACAGAAGCAAATAAAATATTATTTAAATCGCCATCATATTTTGATAAACCTGTATTATTCAGATCATTAACGGGTGCAACTGCTGTATCTATAGAATCTAATGCAAGTAACCAAGTAGGTCTACATATAAAATCAATAAATAATGGAATTTCATTATTTGTTGAGGGTGATAGTTTACTATATGGCAATGTTAGTATTGCAGGTGGTATATTAACCGCATCTCAATCAAATATATATGATGCACTTGTAGATAATTTGCTGGAAATTGGATCTTATGGTAATGAAAGCGGCGTATTAATCACAAGCGGTGATATTTCAGCATCTGGTTTTGTTAAATCATCAACATTAAACGTAATAACAGATTCATTATTTGGAGGTAATGTAATTATAAACGGTACCCTTGGTGTGACAGGACAAAGTACCTTCTCAGGTAACGTTAATATAGCAACAAACAAAAATTTAACAACTGGTCCTATAAGTGCAACAAATGGTACATTTTCGCAAAATGTTAACATAGCAGGTAGTCTTGGTTTAACAGGCGCAGCTACATTACACAATAATTTATCAGTTGAAGGTAATACTAACATTTTAGGAATTACAATATTTGGATCCACAGGTTCAACTGGGTCCGTTACTATTAAAAATGTTTCAGGTGTTGGTAAAATTTTAGTTAATACTGATACGGACGATGGTAAAGAACTTGTAGTTAACGGGGAAACTTATTTATTTGGTTCTGCTGATAAAACATTAACTTTAAAAAATGTAGCAAATAACACAGCATTTTACGTTGAACTTGGTAGATCTTATTTTAATAGTAAAGTAGGTATAGGTGCAGACAATACCTCAAGTGACATATTACGTGTTAGTGGAGATACTTCATTAGTAGGTAATTTAACAATAACAGGTAGTACAATATTAGAAGATGTAACTATATCAAACGGTAAAGTATTGAATGCAAGTCTATGTAAAGGTAATGGAAGCGGTGCTTCATCAGTAAGCGGTTATTTACCGGGAATCAAAGCATTTGGTAATTTTTGGACGAGAGAAAGTAATGGTGCATGTACAATAAATAAACAATTTGGTATACAATCAGTTTCTAGAACTGCGGCAGGAAGATATTTAGTAACAATAAGTAATGGATTAACTTTATCACAAGGATCTGTTATAATAGCAACAGTTAATTATAATACCATTGATGGACTATTTGTAAATACTTATCATAATAGCACAAATTCATTTTATATATTAGAGCATACAGATGCTGGTATAGCAAATGATTATGGTACAATAAGTTTCATGATTTTAGATCTTTAAAAAAATAATACAGAATGTCAAATTCAAAATTCATACAAGTTTCTTCATCAATACTTTTAGAATATATTTATTCGGCACAAAATGATTCAATAAACAAGTTTACTGAGTCAAATGTGCCGCTATATAAATATGATAATATTATATTTAACGGTATAAAGAATGAAACAAAGGGAACTTATTACACAGGAAGTTCTATCAACAGAACATTTGATACGTATTCAACAAACGAAGTGTCTTTATTAAGATCACAAAACTTAAACCAGAATACTTATTTACTTAATGTATCAGATAATAATGAAATGTTATATGATACAATAAAAATACATTTTATAAGCGGTTTTAATTTTGAAAATAATACTGGATTTATTTTAAATGCAAAATGTTTAAGCACAAAAAATGACATTATAAATTTACTTAATTTTGCAGTAACTAAACAAGACTCGTTTGAGACATTAAATTCTAATTCATTTTATTTTGCTGGTAAGTATTATGCATCATATATAGAAGTTAAGTTGTTAAGCTTATATAATCTTATCTATACTTACTATAATACTAATCCTGAAGTTGTTGCTTTAATTTCACCAAATGGGATTAAAAGAGACCAATACATACAGTTTGATTTTGCATGGATTTCTAGTATTGTAAAAAATGACCAAGTTGAAATTGGTACACTTAACAATTCATTTGCATTTGATTTAGAATTAGTAGATAAATATTCAAACATAACGGCTACTATAAGATTAGCCGAAGATACTGGTAATTATTTAGAATATGAAGGTTTATATAATGGGAATAATATAGGAGACTTTTTAAATGATATGAATTCATCAGGATTTGATTACATAATGTTACATGATATTATGTTATATGAATCATCTGAGATTATTGGAAATGATCCTATTTGGAATGTGACACAAGAACTCCAATTAAGTCAATCATCAAACTTTAGCGACGTTGGTACATGGAGACCAATTATAAAAAATCCTTACACAACAGCATTTAAGGTTGATTATATATTACGATTATTTAATAGACTTGACCAAAGTCAAATTTGGAAAACTGCATCAATAATGGTTAGCGGTGATAATGTTGCAAAGTTTGGTATATTCAACACTTCTATTAACTTAAATTCCGTCGCAACACATAAAATTTATAATAAAACAGTTGTAAAAGAAGTTAAATTAGTTAAACCTATTGATAACACACAATTTACAACAAAACAAATTTTTTCATATCTGAATTCAGATATTGCGCTTTCAATTGATTCAAATGATAAAGTAGGTACAATAGTACCTAGTGCAATAACACAAATTCTTATAACAGATAACACAACTAAACTTAAATTTACTTTTTACAAAAAATCAAATAATACACAAGTACCATTAGGATTTACAAATGAAGATACTTTATATTTAAGCTTTAAATTAAATGATGGCTCAAATTTTAAAATAATTGAAGTTAAGTTGCTAGATTTTAATAGACATAACGGCGAAATTTTATTTAAGATAAATTCAACTGAAGCAAATAAAATATTACAATCAAGAGTAAGAACATTTGATATTTTATGGGAAAATGCTGCTAAAGAATTAACAACTATTGTGACAGGCACATTTTATTCAACACTAGAATGGACAGACCTTAAAAAATATTCTATCATATCAGATAGAGACCATAAAATAACAGAAATTGAAACAAATTATAATACGTTATTGAATAATTATAATGTAACAACTGATACATTACACAAAACGATAGATGATAAGGATGCTACCATAAATACTCTTAAAAATCAGATAACAGATAAAAATAAGTCTGAAACTGAAAAAATTTCATCTTTACAAACTTTAATAAACACTCTTGAAAAGGAACTTGTTACAAGTTCGGAAAATTACAAGAAGACAATTGAATCATTACAACATAGACTTAATGTATTAGAAGGTGGTTTTGATTCAAAACCAGGAACACCAATAATGCATGATAATAATTACGATATAGTTAATCTTAATTCATCGGTTAAAAATAACAGAAAAGAAGTTGTACACGGGGCTGAAATATTAGAAGAACGATATGACCGTAATGCACAAAGAGAACGATATATAGATATACAATAATTTTAATATTTTATGTTAAGTAACAGAAATGACCTTTTTAGAATAGATTTACCAATACACTTCATCCCAGAAGATGTATCAAATAAATATAAAGACTATATTAAAAGATTGCCTTTACAAATAACCAGTGCAATTGATTTAGTTAATTATTCAATACAATCATTAACAATACCTGCATTTTCATTCGAACCCGTTGAACAGTGGTCATCAGGTTTGGATAATATGAAAACCCCTAAGAAGGGTGGATCTAGATTTTATAGGCCTGCGGTAAATGTTAGTGGTTTATCCGAAAGAAAAATCACATTAACATTACAGTTACTTGATGGCTGTATAAATTACTGGATTTTATTAGATACATTTTTCAAGTATTATTCACATGAAAATGCTAATCCATTTGTACAAGATATTATTCACACGATATTTGATAGCGAAGGTAATAACTTAATAAAGATAATTTATAAGGATTGTGTTTTCACTGGTTTATCGGAACTAACTTCATCATATGCTGAAACAATGCCTGATTTTAAAACATTTACAATTGACTTTACATTTAACACATTTGAAACAAAAACAATCGAAGAACTTCAAACATTCATAAAATAAACACAAAACGACTATGGGATTTATAAGAGACATTCAAAAAGCAAACGGTTTAACTCCTGATGGTATCATCGGTAAAAAAACATTACTAAAAATTAAAGAAATAATAGGAAAAACTAATGTAGAATGTGCACATTTCCTTGGTCAGTGTTCACATGAAAGTGGTGGATTTTTTGTATTGGAAGAAAATTTAAATTACTCTGCTAAACGATTACTTGAAATTTTTGGTAAATATTTTAATGATAAGAATGTTATTTTATACGCAAACAAACCAGAACATATAGCAAATAGAGTATATGCAAATAGAATGGGTAATGGAGATGAACTTAGTGGTGACGGTTGGAAATTCAGAGGACGTGGTTTAATTCAATTAACAGGTAAAAATAATTATGTTGATTTTGCAAAATATATTAACGATCCTCTTATTTTAGAAAACCCTTCATTAGTTTCAACAAAATATGCATTACAAAGTGCAAAATACTTTTTTGATAAAAATAATATTTGGTTATACTGTCAATATATTAATGATGATACTATAATGAAAGTTTCTAAACTCATTAATCTTGGATCCATAAAATCAAAACTTATACCACATGGATTAAAGGATAGATCAGCTCAAACTAAAAAATATTATATAAGTTTAAACAAGTGATAAATACAACAAAATGATTATGAAAAATTATACTGAATATATGAATGAAAAATATTCATATGTTAATGCAATAGAACAAATAAGCGAAGGTTTAAAATCCGAATTGAATGAAGAAGAACAACAACTCATAGACGAGAAAGTTGACTTATTTGTGAAAGAATACTTAGAAAAGAATAAGGATCTTAATGATCTTTCTAACGAATTAACCAACGAAGGATTTATTGGATCTATATTAGGTGGTTTAACAGGATTTGCTTTAGGATCTACTATAGGTAAAGTTGTTGCTAAAACATTAGGCATAGAAAAGGGTGTATTTTATGATATATTGACTTCTAAATTAGTTGGTGCAAGTATAGGGGCAGCAATGGGAAAAAGCATTTAAAGCTCATTCTAGACACTTTCTTTCATATTAATACAAATTACATACAACGTTAATAAATGTTAAATTTCATTAATCATTAACATGACAATTTAACATTTATTAACGCATACAAAAATTTTAAATGACAATAATTTCAATAGACTTTAGTATAAATTCGCCTGCGATAATTATTAAAGACACAACAAAAGATTCATATGAAGCATTTTCATTTGTTCCTAATTTTAATGATAAATTAAAATCATCGCAGTTGTATAATGAGCTTTCAAAAATAATGAACATAGTTTCTTATACAAAGTATAAACCAACAAAAGACCCTGTGAAGGATCAAACAATTAAAATGAAAAATGCTGATTATCTGTCAGATGCTATAATGAAAGCTATCATTCCACACATAAAAGAAACACCTGAAATACGAATAGAAGGTTTTTCATTCGGTTCAAAGGGTAATTCTTTTATTGATATGATTTCTTTTAACACATTTCTTAAAGTAAAAATGATACAACAATGGGGTCATGTTATAAAAGTAATATCTCCAAAAACTATTAAAAAATTATTTACAGGAAATGGTAATGCATCAAAATGTGATATGTTAAGATCATTTGTTGATAATTATGATAATGAATTAGTTGATATTATTGTAAGTTTAAACATTATCAAGAAAGAAGAATTTAAGATACCAAAACCATTAGATGATTTAATAGATGCATTTGCATTATCTAAGATAAGTATAAACTAAAAAAGTTTGTTCCATAAAGAACAAACAATTATTAAGTCTCTCTTAAGGGATTCTTAATTACAATCAATATTTAAGTTAAGTTTCTCTCTTAAGGGATTCTTTAAACAAATTAAATATTTTTAAAGTAATCTTTTTCTCTCTTTAGTACTAAACCTCAATTTTAATTTGAATACTCAAAATATTATACACCATTTAGTATAAAATAGTTTATGTTTTTGTTAACTTTTTTCACTTAAATATGAAAATAATTTTAACTTATTTTAACACAAACTATTACTAATCCTAAATGTATAATAATTAAATTGATTTTTAACTAAATGAGAAATATTTACAAAAAAACCAAATACATTTAACAATGTATAACAATTATAACATAGTAATTTTTTAGTATTAACCCCGAGTAAAGATTAATTAAAGAACAAATTAAAGAAAAATTAAGAGTACAATTATGGAAGAATTAGACATTTTCGCGCTGTCAGTTGAAGACGTTAAAACAGATGAGGTTGTAAAACCAAAAAATGACACATTTAAACCAAACCCAAAAGACGGGAAAGACGGTGTTTATAGTGCAGTCATTCGCTTTTTACCAAACATCAAAAATCCTAAAAAATCAATTATTAAGAAATATAATTATTGGTTAGAAAATAACGCTGGAGAAGGATTTTTTGTTGACTGTCCCACATCAATTAATGAAAAATCAATCATTAATGAAACATTTTGGAAATTGTTCAAATCAGAATCAGCATTTGATAAAAAACAAGCAGAACGTATTAAACGTAAAGAAAATAATTACTCATATGTTTATATCGTAAAAGACATTCAAAATCCTAAATTGGATGGCACTGTACAAATTTTCAAATACCCTGCGGCAATTAAAAAACTTATCGATGCCCAACTATCACCTGATGAATCAGAAATTGAATTAGGAACTACACCTGTTAATATTTTTGACTTTATTGAAGGAAAAGATTTCAAATTAAAAGTAACACTAAAAGCCGGTTTCTGGAACTATGATGAATGTAAATTCTTTGAATCAGTTTCACCAATCAAAATTAATAACGTTAAGATGGAACAAAATGCAGCTTCTCGTGAATTGATTATGGCTCTTTATAAAGATGTTACACCACTTGAAAATAATGAGTACAAACCTTGGACTGCTGAACAAGATAGAAAAGTTAAAGAATTTTTATCAGAAGTAACAGGTAAACCTACAAATGATGCAATATCAACAATAAGTGCACCTGCAAAAAAAGTTGATAAAAAAGTTACTCAAGAAACTGTTGTTACTAACACTCAAGTTGATGAAAGTTCATCTTCAACAGAATCTGCAGGTGAAGATGAAGAAGATATTGACGTTTGGCTTAAACAATTTGAGGTAGGTAAAGAGTAACAATTTACCACCTAAATTTTAATTATTTTAATTACTATGTTTGATTGAAAAGGAGATGTGATATTTTCATGTCTCCTTTTTTAAAATATTAAAAATGTTAGAACAAGATAAGCGCGAATTTATAATTGATAAACTACAAGATATTCTCAATGAACGATTTGATTCATCTGAAAAAAGATATATCAAAAAAAGACAAATGAGATTACAATTTGCTTGTCCTTATTGCGGTGACTCTCATACAGATTTACATAAGAAACGTGGTAACATATATTTTAAGAACTTAACATTCAATTGCTATAATGCAGGTTGTAATAAACACACTAATATATTAGGATTATTTAAGGATTTTGGCAAATCGGTTAATAACCTTGATACTTTGTCTGTTTTCTTAGATTATATTAAAGAAAATAAAGTTAGCCGTATTGCAAATGTAAATGAAACACATTCATTTTCGCTATTTCGTGATTGGTCAATTGAATTAAGTGAAATAAAAAAAGCATTAAATTTATTTGAAATAAAAGACTGCTCCAAAATGTCCTCATATATTAAAGGTAGGATGTTACTTCATAAAAGTGAATATTTTTTATCAAATGAAACAGAAGATAAACTTTTCATTTTTAATTTTTTACCAGGGACAACAAAAGTAATAGGATTACAATTAAGAAATTTTAAATCATCTATTAAATATGAATCATTTAATTTAGAAAAATTGAATGAAGTAGTTTATAAACGGGTTGTTGATGTAGACTTAGAAGACTTAGCAGAACTTAATGCATATTCTTTATATTTTAATATTCTTAATTCTGATTTTTCAAAAACACTTACTGTTTTAGAAGGACCGCTTGACTCTTTTTTTATACCAAATTCAATTGCGTTAACAGGACTTAATAAATCGCTTGATATTCTTGATGATATTGACTCTGTTAGGTATTTGTTTGATAATGACAAAGAAGGCATTAAAAAAATGGAAGAACTTCTTAGAACGCGTAAATATGTTTTTATGTGGAAAAAACTTATCAAAGATTATAAAATTGAAGATAAAATAAAAGACATTAATGATCTTGTTCTTTGGTCATATAAGAATAAATCAGATGCATTTTTCAAAATAAATTTATACTTTACAAATAACCCATTAGATATAAGAGATGTCTGACGAACACATAAAAGATTTAGAAGAATTTTTCAAAAATTTTGAAGAAAACTCAAAAGAAAAACATAAATTATTACTTGATTTTAATGCTATTTCTACAGAGATAAATACAATAGGTGATATTGAAATTACAATAAAGACAAAGGAAAAGAAACTTGAAAAGAATGACTCAATAATAAAAGAAGTTTCTTTTAAAAATAAACAATCGGATAACACAACAAATTTATTTTAATATGAGTACAGAAGAAAAAGTTTTAAGCGAAGAAGATAAACTTAAAAAATTAGAAGAAACATTTGATATGGAACGCGCAAAATATTCAAAAAAGATTTCTGCGTTAGTGCCTATGATTAAAGAATTAAATACTATAGCGGAAGCACAAGTTTTAATGCTATCATATAGACAAATGTTAGTTGATGAATTGCATAAGTTTAGAACAGTTGTTTATAAACATAAATCAAATGACAGAAATACAAAGAAATTAAGAATTGAATATTATAAAAGAAATTATGATATGAAATTAGATTCAAAGGAAATGACAGAATATATAAATTCTGATATGACTTTAAGAATTCAGAAAATAGATCTTGTTGAAAATCATATTTCATATATTTTAGAAACAATATCAACACTTGATAAAATGGGCTTTGCGATAAAAAATAAAATTGCAGTAGAAGAAATAAATTATAAAGGAAATATTTAAAAATGCAGTGGGAATTATCAGAAGATACTAAGGTTTTAATTTTAAGATCTGCTACATCTATTGAAATAGACCAAACTAATATGTACTTTACGAGGGAAGCGGCAAATGCGAAATGGGATCCTCGTGTAAAAAAGGGATATTGGGATGGCAAAATATCATACTTTAAATCAAACAAATACTTACCATCAGGACTTTGGTATGAATTAATTGAAATGGGAAAGAAATTTGATTTTCCTATTAAGATTTCTGGTATTGAAAGAAAGTTTGATTTCGAAGTGGATAAAGAGGAGTTTCAACAATGGGTTGCGACAAAATGGTCAGGCGCAAAAAAAGTACCAAGACAATACCAAATAGATGCAGCATTTAACATTATTAAGTATAAATCATCTCTTTCGGAATTAGCAACATCTGCAGGTAAAACATTAATAACTTATATGGTTATTGCATATTTGTTAGAACAAAAAAAATCTAAGAAGATATTAATGATTGTTCCTTCTGTTGATTTAGTTGTACAATCATCAGATGACTTCTATCAATATAATGAAGAGTCTTTAAAACTTAAATTGGATATACAACAAATTTATGCAGGATCTATTATTAGGTCAGGTTGTCCTATCGTCATAGGTACATTTCAATCATTAGTTAAGAAAAATGAAGACTATTTTGATATGTTTGATACTGTTATATGTGACGAATCACACAGATGTTCGGCCAGTTCCGTTAAGGCTGTGCTATCAAAATGTCTAAATGCTGATAGGAAATTTGGTTTAACTGGTACTATTCCTAAACCAAATACCCTTGATTATTTGACTATTATGAGTCAAATGGGTCCAGTTATTACTTCAATAAAGGCAGATTATTTGCAGAATGAAGGATATATTTCAAAATGCGAAGTAATTTCTTTAGAAATGTCATATGCCGATAATGATGTAAGGGAAGCATTTAGTACATTATTTAAACGTTCGTCTGAAGATAGAAAAAAGCTTTTAACATTAGAACAAAATTTTGCAAATTCCGATAATATGCGACTCGAGTTTATTACAGATGTTATTTGTAAGTCTGTAAAAAACGCACTTGTTCTGTTTTATCATATAGATTATGGTAATAAGATAATGAACTTATTAAAGAAAAAATCAAATAAGAAAATTGTTTACATTGATGGTTCTGTTAATAAAAACATAAGAGAATACAATAAAGATGTAATGGAGGACGATAATTATACTGATTATTTAGAATTCTGTGCAGATGGTGTTAAGTATGAAATACCATACGAGAATAAAGTTAAATTGATGGATGGGAGAATGGTTTCGGCCAAGGACTTACAAGAGGGTGATGATATAGATATTGATTATTTAAAGAAAAATATTATTAATTAACTGGGGTCTCTATTAATAAAATGTAAAATTTTTAAAGATATATAAAATAAATAAAATCATGAAAGATTTTATTTTAAATTCTTTATTATCAAAACATGTTATTTGTGATGATTACAATTCACTTGATTTATATTTAGATTTATGTACTAATTACAATGAAGTAATTTCTGATGATGATTATTGTGAGATTCATCATATTTTACCAAGAGTATTTTTTCCTGAATATACAAATGAATCTTGGAATAAAGTTGTATTAAAATATGAAGATCATAAGAAGGCACATTCTCTTCTATTTGACTCATTTAATATAAGAACGTACCAAAAACCTTTGTTATTCTTTAGGTATAAAAAATCAAAGAAACAAATATCAAATGCAGCTAGGCGAGGCTGGGTTAATTTAAGAAATGATAAGTCTAAATATGATTTATTTGTAAGTAAACGTTCTGCTCATATGAAAACGTTAACATCGGATGAACAACATAGACGTGCAATGTGCAGATGGGATAATTTAACTGAAGATGAAAAAATAAATCTTCGTAATGAGATAGGTATAGCATCAAGATTATTTTTATCTAATCCTATTATTCGTAAAAAATGTCAGACAGTCAACAAATAAGATTTAGCGATGTTAAAAATAGGGAAAAAGTATCAATGTGCAATAAGTTAAGATATGAAAAAATGACACCTGATGAGAGAAAATCTTTTTCAGATAAAATGAGCGTTGTTAATAAAGACCCAAACAAACGTAAATCTGCTGGTGCAGCAATTGCAAAAAAATGGGAAGACCCTATTTTTTTGGAGAAAATGAAAAACCGAAAAAATAAAAAATCTACATACGAAGCAATATCACCAAATGGCGACTATCATATAGTTGATGGTTTAGATGAATTGTGTAATAAATTTTTACTTAATCTAACACTTGTTAATAAATATAAAGATACCGGTGAACCTATCAAATGTGATACGAAAAGAAAGGGCGTATCGGATGAATTGTTAAATAGCGTTGGTTGGATTGTTAATACGTTAACCAATCGACATATTATACATAAAACAACTAAACGTAATCCTACATATAATTTAATATCACCTATTGGTGAAAAGTTTGAATGTATTGGTCTTAAAAACTTATGTTTGACATTTAACTTTAATGGGTATTTTGTTAATAAATTTAAAAATACTGGTTCACCAATATCCTGCAATAAATACAAAGACACAACAACGATGCCTGATAATATAAAGAATATGTTAGGTTGGTTAATATACGAAATAAAAAATTAATATAATGGCTAAAATTTCAAATTTAAAAAATGTAAAAAAGTACGAGGCGACTATTATGGTCGCCTCGTACTGAGGTTGACGGAACGATGTCAACGGGAGTGTCTATAAATAACATACATAATTTATATTTAATAGAATCATTTAAATCAGATGTTATTATTAGGCAATCTATAGGTAGAGGGTTAAGAATGCATAAACTTAAAGATAAACTTTGGATTTTTGATTTTGTCGATGATTTAAGAATTAAAGGATTTAAGAATTATTTGTACAAACATGGAGAAGCGCGTAGGGTAATATATGATGAACAAAAATTTCCTTACAATATAAAGAAAGTTGATTTAACAAAAATTTACAAGCATAGAACTTAAAGATATATAAATTAAAATTATATGAAAAATATACCTACATTTGAAGAGTTTTTAAATGAATCTTCATTAAAAAATGACCAAGTTTATTTTCAACAAAATACTCTTTGGTATTCATGGTCACCCGGGAGTGGTATAACTAAGCAGATTAAAGGAGATCCTGATAAATTTAGAGGATATATCACTGATAAAAAAGATGACTCTAATTTTGATGGTATAGCAGAAAACATTGTAAAATGGTCAATTGAAAATAAACATCTTAGTCATTTTAAATCTATGTCTAAATTTTTATTTAAAATACCTTGTTGGTGGGGCTATAAATCAGCACGAGATTTGTCTATATGGGCAGGTGATCTAGATCCTGACTATCAACCTGATTATTTTCTTTGGATGCTAGTTTCTGTAATGGGAAGCGGTAACAGTATTATTAATTTCTTTAAAACAAAACAAGAAGCAGTTAATTTTTCTAAATAATTAAATTAATGTCACAAATAAAAACATTACCAAATTTATATAAAGAAGAAGGTCGTAAATTTATAATAGATCTTTTTAATGATTATGTTATCGTATCAGAAAAGATATGTGGTACTAGATTTTCTTTTAAGAAACTTGAAGATCTTTCATTTGAATTTTATAAAAAAGATGGTAAAATAACACAAATAGACAGACTTTTAAATTCTTCATTCGAAGAACCTATAAATTATATTTTATCTTTATCGGATAATCAAAAGTCAGCATTAATTCCTAATTATACATACGGATTTCGTATAATTGAAAAGGAACCCATTTTTGTTACTTATGATAATTTACCAGAAAATTCACTTATTTTAACAGACGTTAAAAATCCTAATGATAAAATTATTGATGATGTACAAATACTTAATAAAATTGCAAAAAATTTAAGTGTTGAAAAACCTCCAATAATTTTTAGCGGTAAATTAGATAATGCACAAAAACAAAACATAACAGCATATCTCGAATTAACAGACGAAGAAATACTCAAAAAATTTAATGATAATTCATTTACGCGTTATATAATTTCAGTTCTTAACCCTGAACTTGAATCAACTGCTGCTAAATCATCTATAGATTTACCAATCGATTCTCTTATATTTAAATTTATTGATTTAGACAAAAGAACTTCTGTTTTAGCTAAATTAGTAGATCCATCAGTTGCTCAGATAACTGCTGAGTATGCCGAAAAGAAAGAGGTTAAAGATATGTATGGTATTATATTAAGTGATATTGTTGGATTTGTATTGCAAAAGAATTTGGACCTTTATAAATTAAAAACAATTAACAGTGAAGAAAGGTATTTAGAATTGATATGCTACATATTTAATGATTATATTCACAGAAGTAAAAATAAATATGATGGGTTAGATAGTATTTCTATACCAGCAATATCAAAAAAATTTAATATAAATTCAAATTTAATATTTTCAGAAAAAACAAAAACTCTTTTAACATCTGAAATAAACAAAGACATTTTTAGAATTTTTATATCTGCATTCTCAAGACTTAAATATAAAACTAGTGAAACTATTACACAGTTTTTAATTGATAATATTAAAAGATCAAAGGAAAAACTTGAGTTAAGAGTTAATACAACAGATTTACTTGAATATTCAAGTAGTATGATGACATTCGAAGAATTCATGACTAATAAACAATACACTTAAAATAAAAACTACATAATGAATGCTATTTATGAAAAATTACAAATAAAAAGAAAATGGGGTCAATATGAAGCTCATCATGTAAACTCAACAACACCTGTTAGAGATAAAATGATCCAATGGGTAGGTGAACGCAAAGTAACAGAGAGCGAACTTAAACAATATTTGAGTTCTGTTCAAGAAGAAAGAGGGAAAAGTCCTGATATGAATTGGTTTACTAGAAATGGAAGATTTTTTGAACAATCAACATATCGCGGACAAGATGTTTATGTTTTATCTAAATATGGTAAAAGAGTTCTTGAAGCAATCAAATGCGGTAACTCAGAAAAGAGCAAAAAGAAATTGAATGAAACCGAAAGAATTGGATTATTTAAAAATGTCTTAAGCGAAGGACTTATACCTAAAGATATATCTTATTATAATGAAATAGACAAAAAATTTCCTAATGAGGGTCCTTTTACAAAGAAAAGCGATGACTTGCAAGGGACTCTTAATATTGTTTTTAAATGGTGGCCTAAAAATGCATTTACTGATGCATATTTAGATTCTTCTTTAAAGAAAGCCGTTACGAAAACAGCAGAAGAATATTTTGAAAAATATGGAGAAATTAATGGTAATGTTATTCTTCAAATGATAACTATATTAGGATGAAAACATTAAAAACATATGAAGATTTTTTAAATGAAAATTTAAAAGATGATGTTAATTATGTTATTGCAAATAAGTGTGCAAATGCATTAAAATATTATTATGATAATTATCAACACTTCATGCGGCACATAAATGGGTGCATGAATTTGTTTTAATGCACAATGAGTCAGGTCTTTCTCTTGAGAAACAAATGAAATTGAATCCTAAATTAATAGATGATCTTGAAAAAGAAGCTATGTTAAAAACATCATCGCCCTGGTCTAAAACCAAACAAATAATGAAAGAAAAATTACTAAAAGTTTTAAATGGTGAACAAATTAGATGAATCAGAATCAGTTGCAACCGTTCAATCTGTGAACGGTATGGGAGCTATAACTTTACCTGCTGACGGTAAATTAGGTTCAGGTGATTATCCTACACCTTTAAATAAAAAAAATAATAAGGTGTTTAAAAGATTTAAAGAATTCGCTATAGCATTAAAACATTCAGAAGAAAAGTAAATTTAACAAAGTTTAACTAAAAATAAATGAAAAAATCTTAACTATATTTTTGTAGTTAGGATTTTTTTTGTATATTTGTATATCAAAATTAAAACATATTCATGACACAAGAAGAACTTATTAAACTTTACGAAACTCGTTTAGAGAAAGTTAAACAAGCACACAATCCAAATAACGCAAGAACAACTTTTATAAAAGAACGTTGTGAAGAATTCATTAAATTTGCTGAAGAACAACTTGAAGAAGTTAAATCAGGTAGAAATTGGTAACATATTTAAAATGGTATCAGAAAAATAAAAAAACTAAAAAATTCGTTTTTCGTTAAATGTTGGTTGAAAAACAAAACAATTAAATTAAAACGATGTGGGTTTTATAATGCATCAAAACGACGGGTTGATAAAAGCATAAACGATTAACTTTAACTTTATTTAACTAAATATTTTCTTAAATAATTTTTGTATTTAGGAAATATTTTGTATATTTGTATTCAATAATTAATCAACAATATGAAACATATATTTTATCAGATCAAAGTTACTGGACAATATGCATGCTTTCAACAACAAGCATCAATTTCTAGTAAAAATATCTATGCAACTTATCCCTCTCAGGAAATAATAAATGCATTTATAGATGTTTGTTGTAATTCGGAAAATATATTTGCCAACTTAGATAAAGACACAGTGAATTTTAAAGTATTAGAACTTGAATTAATAGAAAACTAACAACTATGCATAAAATTTTCGTTACAAAAGAAATTGCATATAAACTCAAAGAGAAAGGTTTTAATGACGCATCTCTCGCTGTTTATA
>Ga0172367_10001843_pt1 | contig 30013 bp, 27 predicted proteins | sample Lak10m_FD_114542 | JGI IMG/M metagenome (GOLD analysis project Ga0172367, IMG submission 114542) | Freshwater microbial communities from Kabuno Bay, South-Kivu, Congo - kab_022012_10m | ecosystem: Environmental > Aquatic > Freshwater > Lake | place: Democratic Republic of the Congo: South-Kivu...
ACATCTACACAAACTACGCAACCTCAATCGGCACTACTGCTGCGACAAACATCTACAATGGCATCACAGGAACCGCCATCGTGAACGGCATTCATGTTGCAAACAGCAACACCACGACAGCCAATTGAAGGTTATCTTGCATGGAAATGGGAAATACAAACCAGTCTTGATGCAGGACACCCATACAAGAACGAACCACCAACATTAGGAGAAGTAATGGCAGAATCATATACAAGTTACGGAACAAAACTGACAACCACGGATGAAACAACAATACTGACATCCGTCACAGGAACAAGTATTGTCAACGGTATTCATATTGCAAATGTAGATGCATCAAATAGCGCATCTGTTACTGTTACTTTGTACAAAGGCGCAACTGGGTATGTGCTTATCAAAGCAGCACTTGTTCCCATACAAGCATCTTTGCAAATTTTAGATGCACCAATTCCAATAAATACTGGCGATACAATCAAAGCAACTGCATCAAATGCGAATCGTCTTGAAATTGTTGCTTCTGTTCTTGAAATCACTTGAGGATCATACATGGCACTTCAACAAATTATACAACACGAAACTGGTACATATTCTCAATATTGGAGAGTGATAAAAACAAACATAAATCATGCAACCAAAACTGCTGAAATAGGCGTTTGGGGTTATGTTTCAGAACAAGCAAGAAATGAAAACAAACAACGATTGGACGAAAGAACATTTATTGTTTCATCTGAACAATTTGATGAATATTTTGCTCCCGAAGTCGTTGATCCACAAGACATAAATCATGTTAAAAATGCATATCTCTTTGTAAAAACTCAACAAGAATTCATCGGTGCCGAAGACACATGATACATGCCCATAGATTTTTTAAACAATTCTTCTGTAAACCAAACACACAGCATAGATGATGGTGGAACCATAGATGCCCCATTGAGTGGCATGGGTTTTCGGAAGTTTTTGCCATGAAATTGGTGCTCCCTGAAAGGGTAAACGTCTCCTAGCTGTAGAAGCGCAGGTTTGATTCTACCCTAGGAATGTGTTCTGCGGGGAGATGACCCTCCGTGAGTAGCCTTTCACAGGCTTTTCTCCCCTCCTCCATCTTGCCAGCATAATAGGCAGTTGTCCCAACCTCATCATAGATGCGCCACAGGTAGCAATCCTTGTGGACAAACAGTTTTTCCCTGTTGATCATTTTGCCCACTCCAGAGCTGGCAAACGCATAGGCCGACCTTGGCATCCCCGACATCCTCAGCACCCGCGAAGCATGGACATAGGGCTCCGCCCGCTCGTGATCCATCTCTATGGCATGGGCGCAGGCATCAATGATGTCCTTGGCAGGCATCTTCATGTGCTCCCTGCAGGCTGCGATCCTGTGCCATGAATAAAATACTTCATCCCTCCATCCCCCCATGTTTATTCGATCCTGATAGGCCGTCTCTGCCAGCCCATATTCTCCAGCATCGAATGCGGACTGTCCCAGATAGAACCTCATCCTGCTGTTGCCCGGATCATCTCGCAAGTATTTTTCTATCGACCGATAGTCTTTCATGTATTTTGTTCTCTGGTCGGCGTATTCTCCAGACCTGCATCCGTGCACTCCCGTCCTCCAGATGTAGTCACCCTCCAGGGTTCTGATGTGCATCTCCCCATCGCAATGCGGGTATTCGTGTATGGGGTCGCGGTACACCCAGTGCTTCCTCTTCATGTTGAGGATTTGAACCCTGTGGTTGCTGAAGTTCTCATTCTCCACCTTGACCCTGTATCCGTCAACTGAATCGTCCAGCACGGAGGCATCCATCCGCCCATCCACCCAGTCGTCCGCATCGATCACCACAGCCCATTTACACCTGCCCCTGCAGGCGTCGAGTGCCCATGTCCTGTTGGTTCCGAAGTCAACCCATTCATGATGCAGTATTTTTCCATCCTTCCCCCTCTGTGACATAAAATTCTCCGCCACCTCCGCCGTCCCATCGCTTGAACCCGTGTCGCATATGACGTAATGATCCACTGAGTCCACCACCGACTGGAGACATTTTTCTATGTTTTTGGATTCGTTTTTAACGATCATGCAGAGGCAAATGACCATGCTTCTTTTTCGATCATACCGAAGAAATAATAATATATGTTCGGTAATTTTCCAAATAATCCAGCAGTAGACGATACCCAAACCATAGGAAACATTACATGGAGGCGGAATCTACATGTGAAAACAAATATCCACATAGAAGTATTCTTGTCGAAAAAGTGTATAGAGAGATGACCGAATAACCTAGACCTAGAGGATAGAGCGTCATGCCAACGTCAAGAGAATCACTGATAACCGTCCTGTACGGATCTTCTGCAACGACATCCCCTTCTGATCTGTATGATGGCGAGTTAGCTTTTGCCAATGGATCAGGCAGCAACAAGAAGCTTTTTATAGGTTCCGGCGGCAACAACACTTCCAACTGGGTTGGTGCGATCATCGAAGACCAGGCAACCATCAACTGGTCGAGTGTCAGCAGTGAAAATAATAAGTTGGCAACCCAGTGGGCCGTAAAAAGTCTAGCTGGAAATTATCTGCCGCTTTCTGGCGGATCGCTTACCGGGGACTTGACCCTTGGGACAACGAGTGAAATAATATTCACAGCCCGTGGCGGTGGTGGTGGAACTTTGATCCTACAGGCGCCCACTGCCACCACTTCAAATGCAGCATACACATTCACCCTACCGGTGAATGATGGTAGTGCGGCAGAAGTTCTGACCACGGACGGCAACGGTGTCCTCAGTTGGTCAAGCGCAGGCACCGCCACGAACGTGAGCGTCACAGATGATGACGCCACCACAACTGCATACATCGCGTTCACCAATGCCACCTCTGGCGCCACCGCATTGAGGGTGGACAGTGATGGCCTGACCTACAACGCTTCGACGGACACCCTCACCATTGCAGGTGACCTTGCCGTCTCTGGTGGAGACATCACATCTTCTGCCGCGACATTCAACCTGCTGAACAGCACAGTCACCACCCTGAATCTTGGTGGTGCTGGAACAACAGTTTCAATTGGTGCTGCAACTGGTACAACAACAATCAATAACGCCAACACAGTGGTAACTGGTGACCTTGCGGTCAACGGTGGAGACATCACAACATCCGCCACGACATTTAATTTATTGAATGCTACAGCCACAACGCTCAATGTTGGTGGCGCAGCCACCACGGCGACCATCGGTTACAACAGCACTGCTAATTCAACCACCAACCTTTCTACTGGTGCTGTTACTGTTGGCGGCACGAAAACGCTAAACTTGGGCACTGGTGCCGCAGCCTTGTCCACAACCAATGTTAATATAGGTTCAAATGAAGGTGGTACAACCACCATCAATAGCACGACCCTGGCAGGAGGTCTTAATTCAACACAAAACGTCTTTAATACTACCCATACCACAGTAAATGCTTTTGGCGCAGCAACAGCTCTGACTATGGGCGCAACTTCTGGAGCCACCACCACAATCCGTGGTGGCACCCTAGTTGGAAACACGACGACGCAAAACCTTTTCAACACCACGGCGACAACCCTCAACATTGGTGGTGCAGCAACCTCGGTGACAATCGGTTCCACTTCTTCTGGAACAGCACATATAAGAAATTCAACCTTAAAACTTGGCAATACAACAAATACAATAACCACGAACTCTGCTGCGGGAACCAACCATCTGACGCTTTCTCCCTTCGGTGATATTGTGTTGGCACCAACATCGACCGCAAATCCATCAAATTCCGGAACATTCCCATCTGTCACGGTAAATCCTGGAGTTGGGGCAACAGTAGATTTTGCAGGTGGAGACATCTACCTGGGTACAAAATCAACCGACGATCTCACTCCAGTAACAACCCAAGTAAACCTTATTTGGGAGGGTGCAACAGAAGACGGGAATGAAACAACTCTTACAGTTGCAGATCCCACAGCTGATCGCACAATTACTTTACCAGACGCCACAGGCACAGTGGCACTTGTTGCTGGTTCTGATACTCAAGTAATGTTCAACGATGGTGGTTCTGCTCTTGGTGGCGATTCTGGACTAACCTACAACAAGACAACAGATAGTCTCGCCATCACTGGTGACCTTGCGGTCAACGGTGGAGACATCACAACCACATCTACTGGTACAGCAACAGTATTCAATACAAATGCCACAACAGTAAACATGGCTGGCGCAGGAACAACTGTTTCAATTGGTGCTGCAACCGGTACAACAACAATAAATAACGCCAATACAGTGGTAACTGGTGATCTTGCCGTCAACGGTGGAGACATCACAACATCTGCCACGACATTCAACCTGCTGAACAGCACAGTCACCACCCTCAACCTTGGCGGCGCAGCCACCGCCATCACCATGGGTGATTCGACAACAGCCACAACCACAATCCGTGGCGGCACACTTGTCGGTAACACGACGACACAGGCTCTTTTCGACACCACGGCAACGACCCTGAATCTTGGCGGTGCAGCCACCGCCATCACCATGGGTGATTCGACAACAGCCACAACCACTATCCGTGGCGGCACACTTGTCGGTAACACGACGACGCAGAATCTTTTCAACACCACAGCAACGACCCTCAACATTGGTGGCGCAGGAACAACAGTTTCAATTGGTGCTGCAACTGGTACAGCAACCATCAATAATGCCAATACAGTGGTAACTGGTGATCTTGCCGTCAACGGTGGAGACATCACAACATCCGCCACGACATTCAATTTATTGAATGCTACAGCCACAACACTCAATGTTGGTGGCGCAGCCACCGCCATCACCATGGGTGATTCGACAACAGCCACAACCACAATCCGTGGCGGCACCCTTGTCGGAAACACGACGACGCAGAATGTGTTCGACACCACGGCAACTACAGTAAATGCCTTTGGCGCAGCCACAACGGCAAGTTTCGGGCACGATGGGGCATCTGCTGCAACCACTTCAATTGCCAATGGCGCGACGGGAAGTGGATCCACCAATACCATAAATATAGGTGCAATCGGAGCAGCTGGGTCAACCACAAATGTCAACATAGGATCTGCTGCAGGCGGCACCGTTGCGCTTGGCTACAACGCCACGGTTGGCAACAACTTGACCGTGACTGGTGATTTGACTGTCAACGGAAGCACCGTCACAGTAAATACCTCGACTTTGTCGGTTGAGGATCCGCTCATAAAACTCGCCAACGGCAACGATACCACCGACACTGTTGACATCGGTTTCTACGGCCTCTATGACACAAGTGGATCGCAGGACCTGTATTGCGGTCTTTTCCGCGATGCTTCGGATGGCAAGTTTAGGCTTTTCGTTGATTCCCAATCGGAACCCACCACCACCGTCAACACTGGTGCAACTGGATACGCGGTTGGAACACTTGTTGCCAACATCAGGGGTGGAACCTTCACCTGACCTGATCGTATAATGTTGTGGCTCAAGTGAGGGTTATGCCATGCCAGTGACCAGAGAGAGCATCATTCAGAATCTGTATTCGACCTCTGCCTCTGCACAGCCGGATGCAACTCTAGAACTTGGTGAAATTGCAATAAATGCCGCCGATGAGGCGCTGTTCATCAAAAATGCCAGCGGTACGGTGAAGAAGCTGTCGGCAACAACCGACCTGACAACAAATCTTGTCACAATATCCACCACCCAGACTGTCACGGGTGACAAAACATTTTCGGGAAATGTCACCTTCAACACGGGCATCATTTTCGAAGGTTCAACAGCAGACGCAAACGAGACCACCCTGACGGTGATTGACCCCACTGCCGATCAGACCATCACATTTCCCAACGCCACTGGCACCGTTGCACTCGTGTCTGGCTCAGACACGCAGGTGATGTTCAACGACGGCGGGAGCGCCCTCGGTGGCGATTCCGGCCTCACCTACAACAAGACAACCGACAGTCTCACAATAACCGGGGACCTCGCCGTCAACGGCTCCGACATCACCACTTCGGGCAGCGGCACCGCGACAGTCTTCAACACCAACGCGCTAACCCTGAATCTTGGTGGTGCTGCCACCGCCATCACCATGGGTGATTCGACAACAGCCACAACCACAATCCGTGGTGGTACACTTGTCGGAAACACAACGACACAAAACCTTTTCAACACCACGGCGACAACCCTCAACATGGCTGGTGCAGCCACAACTGTGGCTATTGGCAACACTGCCACAGCAGCACAGACAGTGAACATGTTCACTGCTTCCACAGGTGCTTCCACCTACAACTTTGCCACTGGTACTACAGCAGTATCAGCAACAAAAACATTAAATATAGGTAATGGTGGTGCAAGTTTAAGTAGTACCGGTATAAACATTGGTACCGGTTCTAGCGGTACTGTAGCTGTAAATTTAGGATCAACAGGTAATGGCCTGGTGTCTGTCAACAGCAGCGTATGTTATCTTCCACAGACGGTATACTTTGGATCAGCTCTCACGATAGATAACGCAATATTTAGTACTAACCAAACAATGGTTACACCTGCAAGTATAATCTTGTACACGGTAGGTAATATGTATTTAGGTGGAGACAATGCAGAAATAACTGTTATGATTGGCGATTATGATGGAAACAATGATGCAACGCTCATCACGGTGGATGAAAGTAGTAACGCCATCACCTTGAATGCTGACAGCGGAGTTACAATAAATCAGGATCTTGCTGTCAACGGCGGAGACATCACCACCACGGTAACAGGAACCGCCACCCTGTTCAATACCAGTGCAACCACCTTCAACCTTGGCGGAGCAGCCACTGCCATCACCATGGGTGCGACAAGTGGCACCACAACCACAATCCGTGGCGGCACCCTTGTTGGGAACACGACGACACAGAATGTTTTCAATGCCACCGCAACAACCGTGAATGCTTTTGGTGCAGCAACAACGGTCAATATGGGAGGGGCATCAACGAATACGGTTTTTGCCGGAACTGTCGAAATAGATGGTACAAATGCTCTTCAGTTCCCTGATGGAACCATACAGGTTACACGCACGCCGGATTTCTTGCTTTTCAATCTTGGAATAATCTGAGGCATGGGCATATATTCTAGACCCGAGAATGACGGGTACATGGGCAGCACCCGCAGATTTTTTCTACTCAAAAATATTGTCGATTTCCGCACCGTTTTGGATTTTGGATCAGGACCATGCTCACTGTTGAGATGGTTTCAGTCCGAGGGCATATCATGCTCATATGAGGCATATGACTTGAGAGAAGACTCCTTGGAATTTTTCTGCCCATGCAGGCAGCACCATCAGGCACCTGAGGGTGTGTATGACTTGGTGTGCCTGCTGGGCGTTTTGAGCCTGGTTTGTGGCGGAGATCCTGAAGGCAGCAGAAATGAATTCAGGTCAATATTAGCGCAAGCTGCATCACTTTCTGGACGTTATCTGCTGGTCAACTTTTCATATCAGGACAAATATCCACGCTACATAGTACCCCACACGCCCGATGAGGCAAGGTGTATGATTTCCGATGTTGGCTTCGAGGTCTTGGACCATGATGAAGACCAGCAAATGGCAGAGAACATTTTTTTGTGCATCAGGCGACCTTGATAGACGAAGAAATGAGGTGCATATCTTCGACTTGAGGTCGTATGATTGTTGCATATAATGGAGAAAGATCATGGCACCGAGCGCTCAATACACAGCACAACCAATACTTGAATACGCACAGGTGACAACTGCAGATACATCAAGAACTGCACCAACCAACGTAGTCGAGATTACTGCAGGCCCGAACACTTCTGCAGGCAACGGGGTTGGTAAAAGAATTATTCGTGTAACTGTACAATCAACCGCAACCACCACAGCCGGTGTAATAAGATTTTTCCTCTCGCTTGATAGCGGAACAACAGACCGACTTTTGTGCGAAAAGATTGTTCCGGCAGTCACTCCAAGTACATCTGTTGCTGCGTGGAGAACAGAAGTGGCAGAATTGGTTGGATTAATTTTACCGGGTGGAACTGCGAACAAGATTTACGCAACAACAAACAACACAGAAACCTTTAACATCATCGTTGAATCTGGTCTTCTATGAATGCTGGTTTTTATAGTTTTCCAAACCAAAAATCTGGTTCCACAATTGTCGATATAAAAGAATTCGACAGCAGTGGCACTTATGTAATCCCAGATGGCGCTCGTCGTCTTTGGATCACGCTCTGGGGCGCAGGCTCCGGCGGTGGTGGTGGTGCTAGACAGGGTACTGGTGTTGCTGCTTATGGTGGTGGCGGCGGAGGTGGAGGCATGGTAAACATGGCTTATTATTTTGTTGAGTCTTTGGGGTTGGCAGGAGAAAGTTATGCAGCTGGCTCTCCGGTCGTGCGTGGTGGAAGTCGCGGAAAAACTTTAACTGTGGTGATAGGGGCAGGTGGTTCTGGTGGAAACGGAGGCGCAAGCGACACTTCAAGCGGATCAGATGGAGGCAGAGGTGGCAATTCTTGGGTGAGCGTTACAGGATTTACTTTTTCAGCCAATGGTATGATTTCTGCTTATGGTGGTGCTAATTATGGTACTCCCTATGGCAGAGGTGGCACCACAACATCTGGTCTTGGAGGCACTCCTGCATCTGTGTCGAATGGAGCGTTGATAAACGGAGTGCCAAGCGCACAGACATCAACTACATATTCTTGGAACGGAACAAATAGCCAAATTGCCTCCAGCGCTACTGCCATAACTGTTTATAGTATTGGTAATAATGGAGGTACTGGTGGAGGTGGCATATCAACCAAAAATGCAGGACAAGCCGGTGGAAATATTGCTTATGGAACTACTCAGACAATAACAGTTGTTTCAAACCCTCTGTTGAGCACAGCTGTCAATATAAAAACTGGAGGTGCAGCAAACAGTGCAGCTCCTCCATTTAATCCAATTGGTGTTCATGCGGCTTATAGCAATGGATTTGGAGGAGTTGGAGGCGGAGCCGGAACCAGTACAAGTGGAGCAAACGGAGAAGACGGTTGGCGCGGTGGCGGCGGCGGAGGCGGCGGCGCGTCAAGAAACGGACAAACTGCTGGCAATGGTGGTAGGGGTGGAAATGGCTATTGTTTAATAGTTGCATTGAGTTAATTTATGAATCATGGTTTTTTTAGTTTTCCAAGTTTGCTGAAAGACAATCCCTTCATCAAACTCCAAGAGTTTGATGCAAGTGGAACCTTTGTTATACCGTCTTTTTCCAGAAGGCTATATGTGCTTTTGGTTGGTGCTGGTGGTTCTGGTGGTGGAGGTGCAAGATATACTAGCGGCACAAGCACTTGCGGCGGTAGTGGTGGCGCTGGTGGAAGATATTTTATAGATGACTTTTCTTTAGATATGGTTTTTTGCAAACCTGGTATGACTTTGTCTGTTGTTATTGGATCCGGAGGTTCAGGTGCTGGAACTGGTGCAACTGCGGATGGAACAAATGGTCTTGGCGGCAGCTCAGGTGGAAATTCCTCAATCACCATAACAGGAAAACCTGGCGACATGTTCCGCGCATACGGTGGCGCTGCTGGTGCTGGCGGGACAAATTCAACCAGTTCAACTGGAGCGGCTGGTGGCACCAGCTGGTGTTTTTCTGGAGTTTCTGGTAGTGGTCACGGGGGAGGAAATGGTGCTGACACAAATTATCCACAGGGACCAGGAACCACTCCAAATCCTGCCGGTAGCACAGGATTTTGGAATTGGCAGTCAAACGGTGGTTGTGGCGGCGGCGGTGTCAACACATCCAACACTGCATCTAGCGGCGGAGCCATCACAGCTGGATCATTAGTCTGCAATAATTATGCAACAATATATGGTGCAGGTAATAACGTTATACAGCCCGGATCCCCAAATACTGTTGCAGTCAATTTTGGATCTGGTGACTCTTATGGGTATACATTGGCCGGTGCCTACAGTCCAGGTCTAAGTGGAGTTGGTGGTGGTGGCGGAACCACAACAGCTGGAGGCAGAGGGAGACACGGCTGGCGTGGCGGCGGCGGAGGAGGTGGAGGTGGCGCAAGAAATGGTTTTAATGGTGGTGACGGCGGTAATGGTGGTGATGGGTATTGTGTTTTAATTGCTTATTGAGGAACATTTATGAACAATGGTTTTTTCAACTTTCCATCTGTAAACGATCCTACTCTTTTGGATATTAAAGAGTTTGATGTTAGCGGTACTTACAGAATACCAGCAGGAACTTCATTGATATATGTTTTTGCAGTTGGCGCTGGTGGAGGCGGTGGATCAGGAAGAAGAAGAGCGACTGCGACTTCTCAAAATTGCTTTGGTGGAGGGTCGGGTGCAGGCGGATCCGTGGTTCAAATGGTGTATTTAAGACAACAAATTCCAGCAGATTTGTTGTATATTGAAATAGGTGCGGGTGGAAATGGTGGGGCTGGCAGAACATCAGACAATTCAAATGGTGCCGCAGGTACTGGCGGTGGTGGCACTTCTGTCAATTTAGATTCCTCTGGAAATTACAAATTATTTAGAGCAGTTGGTGGTGGCGCTGGCATCGGTGGCTCAACAGCATCTGGAGTTGCTGGAACAGGTCGTCTGAACGTTCAATACGGATATCATAGCAACAGCAGCAGTGCCGGTAGTGGCGGAGGAACCTCTGGTACTGTCACTTCCAATCAGGTGGCTCACTATTTTGCAAAAGGTGGTGCTGGTGGTGCTGGTCTCAATACCACGCCTTCTTATGGAACTGGAGGAAGCATTGCCATCTCTTCATCTTTTCTTCTCGGAAATCCTGACTATTCAACTGGCACTTTGCTTGCTGGAAATGCAGTTGATTCAGGAACTGCTGCTCCAAACTCGACCGGATATTTTTTGCTCCCATATACTGGTGGCTTGGGTGGACCCGGCGGCGCTGGAGGAAACACTGTTGCGGCTTCTGCCGGTGGTGCTGGATGGAGGGGCGGTGGCGGTGGCGGTGGCGGTGCGTCTAAGGATGGAGTAAATAGTGGAGATGGTGGTAGTGGTGGAAATGGTTATGTTGCAATATTCTGTTACAAATGAAAGGATGGAGATCTTATGAGATGGGCAATTGTTGATGTCAATCGTGTTTCAAACATTGTTGTGTGGGATGGAACTGGCGATATCTTTTCGGGTATGACGCTTGTTCAGCTTTCTGACGGGGAATGGTGTTCACCTGGATGTATGTACGACCCAGAAGCTTCACCAAGATTTTCTGAATCTCCAGAAGAGTCAGTGTGATGTGCATCTTGTTTTTGTGGAGGTATTGCTGGCGTTTATGGGTAGATCTCTTTCGGAGAGGAGGTGGTCTCATGGATGTCTTCCATGTGGTGATTCCTCTGAAGCAGGCAGAGATTGTGAAGGCTGCTATCTCCACCAAAATGGCTGATAGAGATGATATATTTGCGTGGTCTTGCGTGCCAAGGTCAAATGCAGAGCCCATATGTGCCGCCTGTGCAAACATTCCAGAAAATTTGATGAAATATGTTTACATGATGGACCCTGAGCGCTTGAGCAGATTCTTCTTCTGGCGCATTGATGGGGAAACAGGAATTCTTTTGGAGACTAATTCAGCAACTTCATTGAAGCACATAGGGCAAGAGGTCGACTTCAAATCGTGCGTATCGTCTGTTGGATACAGGGTGAGGAGATTTGATGGCTAAGCGCGGTCGTCCGTCGAAGACCAATCCGCTCCTCGCTGAGCTGACGGCTTTCAGAGAATCACTCGAAAACGAGGCAGGCGGTCAAATAGCTTCATCTGGAAAGATACCTTCAATAGTCGAATTTATTGAGAGCCGAGAATATTTGGGGATGAGCCATTATGAGCCAACCCCGATTGAACTGTTCCCATTCCAAAAGATTGCACTCAAGGCTTTCTACAGGGGTACGAAGGGCAATGAAGACCTGAAGTTGACTGATGAAGAGATTGAGTTGTGCAAGCAGCATGGTCTAGACGATCCGGACTTCGAACAGGGTGATCTTCTGAAAAAATATGAAAGTGGAAATCTGTTTCAGGAGTTGGTTTTGGTTTGGGGGCGTCGTTCTGGCAAAGATTTTGTAATATCTATTTTGGCTCTTTATGAGGCTCTAAAACTGATCGAATCCCCGGGTGGAGATCCTCACGCACTGTACGGCCTGAGCACTGGTGCTCCATTCACCATCATCACCATCGCGAACTCTTCCAAGCAGGCAGAGATCCTGTTTCAGGAAATAAGGGACAAGGTTCTTAAGAGTGTTTATTTCTCTGACAAGATAAGTCAAGAGGGAATGCTTCAGGACACAATGTACATCATGACTCCTGCCGACAGGAAGAGAAATGAAGAGATGAGGGCAAGAGGTCTGCCGACTTCTCCTGGCTCCGTGGTCATCAGGGCAGGTCACTCAAACTCTGACTCTCTTGCAGGTATAGGCTGCTATTGCCTGATGCTTGATGAGATTGGTCTCTACAAGCAGACCCCTGGGTCTAGTGGTGGCGAGGCAATATATAGAACCTTGGCTCCAGCTACTGCCACCTATGTCCGCAAAGAGAAATATATCGACGAAGAAGGGGTTGAGCGTGAGAAGTTTATATACGATGGTAAGATAATATGTATCTCTAGCCCGCGCGGTAAAGAAGGTGTGTTCTACGAACTGTTCAGAACTTCTCCAACAGTTCCTCAGAGGTTGTCTTTGCGGCTGCCGACATGGGTGGTGAATGTCAAGCAGAGTCGAGACGGTCTCAGAAACATGTTCTCCCAAATGCAGGATGAAGAGTTCGAAATGGAGTTTGGTGCCGAATTTGCAGGCACGGCTGGGCAGTCGTTCTTCCCAAGGGACATAGTCGAGGCTTGTTTCAAGCCATCCTTGCAACTGAAGGAGTATGGAGAGCCAGGTCAAGTATATTTTTGTCACCTTGATCCAGCAACCTCGAGTCACAACTATGCCCTTGTGGTGTGCCACAGAGAGCAATTTATCAAGAAAGACACTGGCAAGATGGATTTCAGGGTGGTGGTTGACCATGTAAAGTTTTGGCAGCCAAGCAAGGACAAGCCCATAGTCAATGAGGAGATAGAGTCATACATAGCGAAACTGAGCAGAAGATTCTATCTTTCCCAAGTTTCATTTGACCAGTGGAACTCGGCGGCAAGCATCAGGGCTTTGCAGGCAAAGGGGATACCTGCAAAATTGACACGCTTCACCAAACGCTACAAAATTATCATTTACGACTATCTTTATGATTTGGCTTCCAGTGGTAAATTGTGCATGCCCCATCACGACCTGATGAAAAATGAAATGCTATATTTGCAGAGAAAATATATGCCCACAGGTTATAGGGTTTTTGCTAAGAGGGATGGAACGATCAGGACAGATGACCTTGTCGATGCCCTTGCAGGGGCTTGTTTTGCCACATCCGAGCAGGATGAATCTCGGTTGCCGCAAGGTAGACTGGCCAGATTGTCAGTAACTATGGGTACGGATCAGACTGTGTGGAGGTCCATGCAGGGTGTTCCGTATGGTGTTGGTTCAGGCCAAAGGGTAGCAAAGGACATGAGGAGCTGAAAATGTTCAACTTTTTGAGACGTATGGGTTTGATCAAATCTGCATCAAGAGAACAACTTTTGGAGCAGAACAGGGAAGACAACAAGACATCTTCCATGGATGACATGAGTCTTCCTAGGGCAATAAATCAGTCTCATGGCGACGAGGCAGACAAGTCTGTCGCCCAAAGACTTGCAGAGCGTGACGAGAAATATGCCACAAGAGTTGTTGAGGCACGACTCGATGAGGCTGCTTCAGGCGGAGATGGCGATCTTGTCTCTCGCAAATCTCGCGAGTCTTCTCCTGTTTCTGACATAAACATGACAAGCGAGGCCTTTGACCAGAAATTCAGGCAGGCATACGCAGAGGCAAAGAAGGGCGAGAGGGATCTGTTTTCCCTTCACTTCAACACGGGTAGTCCTGATGTTGATCCTGTGGATGCAGAAGATTCGCTTGTTGTCAACAGGGCAGGTCGCATAAAGAATACTGGTCATCTTCCTGTTGAAGATGCACCATCGAACCTCAAGAATATAGGCAAAGATGTCGTCATCAAGGAAGCTCAGTCCAATCTGCTTGCGATTGACAGAAGACTTTTTGAAATCAGGCTCGCTGCTGCTTCAGAGGAAAGACAGTTGCATAAGGATGAGACATCTGAAATATCTAATTTGAACAGTCGCAAGAGAACCATATTGTCTTCCTACATGGACATCGGGTGACTGATGCTTCGCCTTGAGAGCCATAGTTGGCGTGTCAAGGTTGCCAACCTCGGCACAACTGTGCCGAACACATTTCTTCACCCTTTTGACAGGGTTGATCCATACAAACTGTATCGTGGTCCAAATAGCGGAGAGGGTCATAAGTTTACAACACCCATGTCTCAGGGCATTGCCGGAGACCCTCCTGACATGGCTGCTGACTTCATGCTTTGGGAACACGGCGTTGGCGATCATGAGTACAGATATCATCATGATTTTGACTATGGTGACCCGGAGGGTCCGTTCTCCGGTCGAGAAAGGCTTGAAGGCGAGACTGAATATCAAGAGGGAACTAATGACGGAACATGGGCAGACCCATCGTCTCCAGTTTCTCGTGGAAGAACCATATTTGAGGGTGCTCCCAATTCGGGCAGCATGGAAAAAATGCTACACAGGAGGAGAAAGATATGAAAGTAATAGTTTCTGAAACACTAAAAGGTGAATTGGTTATCTCTTCGATCAAGAAGAAGTTCAAGCCTGGCGCTGTTGTTGATTTGCCAGATGAATTGGCATCTCATGCGGATGTGTTGTGGGCCAAGAAGAAGGGTTACATATCATTCGATTATGCGGATGATGGGGTGTCTGGCAAGACATCTGGGGATGAAATAGAGTTTTTGAATGTCAAAGGTGGTGGTATCATGGTCTCTTTTTTGAAGAGAGTATTGGCCCCCAACCAGCGTTTCATACTGAAAAAGTCTGATCCAAATGTGGAGACTGCCATGAAGTTGGTGAGCGCTGGATACCTGTCATGCTCCTCTCCCTTGGCTTCGACTCCTTCCGATGCTGCTGGCGAGCATGGATGTGTGAAGAAAGAAAAGCCATCGCAGCCCGAAAAGAAGGTCACACGCAAATCGTTCCGAACTAAGAAATCCAAGGCAGCAGTTGTTGATGATTCCATATTTGGAATGATGAACACGGAAATAAATTGAATGGTCAGAATCGCAACGGACAAATTCACACGTGTGTTGAAGAATCTGCGGATTAAAAACCGCAAGAATTTGTGCCGTTATTTCACCCTGATCTATGACAAGGACTATGCCAGTTCGCTGGTGGGAGCAAAATGCGATGGCAACTCCAACGATAAGTCCTGATCAGGCCAAGATCGAACTTGCACGACTCGGCGTCAAGATTGGCGTCGATGTTGTTTTTGATCCGCAGATTCAGATTCAGGTTCTTGCTTCAGATTACCCATCAGCACTCTCCAAGAGGGCCGATGAATTGGCTCTTGTTCTTGAAGACCTGTGGACAGCACTTTGCAGCATGCTTGAATCTATTCCCTCTGCGGGTTCATGTTCTGTAGTCGGTTCAAGGATGGCTGTGTGTGCTCTTGAAGGATTGTGCACCATGTCCGCCAAGGATCGACTGAACGATCAGATGAAGCATGGAATTATAAGAAGTTTCATGGCTTCATTCGATGTGGCAAAACTCCCCACTCCTGCTTGCTCGGAAATATCTGCGTTGCTTTCCAAAATATCTCTTCATGAGTACATGATTACACGCCTTTCATATAAGCACAGGCTGTTCGGTGCTTCATTCCCACAAAAAACTGCTTCTGTTATGGATGGGCCATACGGTCGTCTAGATCTTCCTATGGGTGATCGTGTGATCCCTTGGAGGGACATAGAGGAGAGTATTGAGGGTGATTCAACCGCTCGCAAGAGTCAATACAGATATCGCTCTTGGACTGAGGCATATAATGAGCCTCGTTTCAGACCTGGATTCTACTGGAGAGAGTTGGCAACAGAGCCGTATCTTATAGATAATGCGAAGAATGAAAGTCCATACAAGTACAGGGAATACCTGTGGAGGCACTTGGGATGAATCCAAAAACAGCAAACAGTTCTATCCTTGATTTTATCATGCGAGAGAGGTCAGGGTCTGCAATATCTGGATTGGGCGACCCCAAGGGCAAGGCTGCAAAGGTCTTGTATTCACTTTTCAAGTCTGGCGAGGCTGGAGCGGAGCCTCTCACATTCAAAAGACCCTTTGGCTTGAGAACTGACGAGTTGATCAATCTCGAGAGTTTGGGATTTGCAGAATGGCATGGGGAAATGATAAAGATCACTGCAAGCGGCAAGAGGCTGCTGGAGGCGGTCATTCTTAACGACGACGACTGTGTTTTTGCCATTAAGAACACAGCCAAAACAGGAATTGCACGCCGATGAGAATTTGTATTCTGAAAGACAGATCTGCCAGATCCTCAGGATCTTTTGAGCGTTCCTGGAGTTTGGATGAAGCGGTCAGGCAGGCTCGCGGTGCCGGAGCTGATATTTTTCGTCATGGATCTGGATATCGCCTCGAATTTGATGATGAAAATGAGTGCGAGGACTTTGCTGATCGGCTTGTGCGTGGAGGCTTCCGTGTCTCTGAATATGCATAGTCCATTTTCTCGAGTTGTGGTTGAGTTGGCAGACAAGCCACATCTGAGAGAGAAGGGCTTGATGTTCAGACATGAATTGCAAGACGGTCACGGTATGGCTTTTGTTTTTGACCTGCCAAGGCGACACAGTTTTTGGGGCATGAATACATTTTTGCCATTGGATGTGGCTTTTGTAAATCCGTCAGGTAAAATTGTGACAGTTGGCAGAATAAAACCCCACGACTTGACATCTGTTGCGGCTTCTGAGCCATGCAACTTGGCTGTTGAACTGCCTGATGGCTGGCTTTCCAAGAATGGGTTTAGGGTTGGCGATGAGTGTCATCTCAGCAGAGAGGAAAATCCACCCTGTTGCATATTTAGCAGAAGTTATAAGCTTGCCCAAAATATGCCCCTCACATCTTTGAAGCCCGAAAGCATCGATCCTGAAGGGGTTTCACCGCCATCTGAAGGGGAGGGAACTGCCTCAACCCCGCCTCCTCAGGCGGACGAGGTTCCCGCAGATAGAGTCGAAATAGTCACAGACCCAGCCAGATTCGGAGCAGATTCTCAGGTTTCTACATCCGTTCCAGTTCCTAATTTTTCAGGAGTTGGCGATGCAGTCAGGTGGTCTGCGGCAAACAGGCAGTCGATGCTCGTAGAATACCTGACAGAGGGCGGTAAAATGATTTCCAGGGAGATTGAGCCACATGATATGCATTTTTCTGAAGCTAGCCGCAGGCAGGTGGTTGTTTCGTGGGATGCCACTGTTGGCGAGCCGAGAAATTATTTATTGACCAGAATCGTCAGATTTTCTTTCCCGGGCAGGACATTTACGCGCAAATTCGTAGTTACCTGAAGTCATGGAACTATCAGATATCATCAAGGACATCGTTCTCATCGCCAACGGGCTTGACGCCAAAGGCAGTCAGCAGCAGGCGGTTACGCTTGACAAAGTTGCATCTGACCTCTCTATGGTAAAGACTGCTCAGTACATGGGCATACAGGGGGTGGCTGTGCGCAACAGCAGATGCTGGCAGGGGTGCTTTAGGCACAAGCGTGCTCAGGGCATGCGTCCGCAGGAGGCATGGAGTGAGTGTCACAGCGAATATGTTTCTGCCATTTCTGGTGATGTGAAGACTTGGAATAAGTATGCGTCTTCAGGTGGCTCATGGGAAAAAGAACCTATGGGTGGAGATTTTAACCTTCAGAACATAATTGAATCAAAGGTGGCCTCTGGCACTCCGGAGGGGATTGCCATCCCAGAGGCTGTCGCAGAGCATGCAATGGCCATTCCTGACAGAATGGTTAGATGTTCAAACGAAATGGGAAGAGTCGCCTCTTCTATACAGTCGAAAGATCCTTCGACTGCAGGCAGGCTGCGTGTGGCAGCTTCCTGCTTGAGAGATGAGGCGTGGGAAATCACTAAAGGATCACTCCCTGACGAGGTGTGATCAAGGTTTGAGAGAAAAGAACAACAAAGGAGCAATTATGAAGTTCTTCAGCAACAAAATTTCCGTCAATGGTCCGTCCCGCAGTTTTAATGACATCATACAGGATGTCGCAGGCGGGATGAAGAAGCAGGCATCTGCAGTCGATGCGCCCGAAGTCTTGGAGAAGGAAGCTAAGAAAGAATTACCCGCCTTCATCAAGGAGAAGATCGAGGAGCGCGAGGGTGGCGATTCTGCTGGTGAGAAGCCTGCGAAGGGCAAGGTTCCTCCGCAGCTCGCCAAATATATGAAGAAGAAGAAGAAGAAAGCAGGCTCTGATGACATCATCAAGGTTGCCGATGTGATCAAGGTCAATGACGATGAAGTCTTGCTCGTTTTGGCGGAGGACAAAGAGTGCGGTACCGATGTGGATATTGAAGACGACTCAACTGACGAGGCAATCGCAGAAGCTATGGGTGCTGTTTCTGCCGCTGGCTGTGGCTATGACTCAAAGGAGTCAGGCTCATGCGAGGCATGCGGCACATCTTATGCTGCTGGCGAGGCTGAGGAGGCTGGCGGCATGACCGAGGAGGCAGGTTGGTCAGCTAAGGCTGCGTCTGGGTCTCCGAAGTTTGTGAAGATAGCCAATCTCACCGACAAGCAGAAGGGCAAGTTCCGTTCATACTGGTCCAACATTTGGCCCAAGGACTTCATAGACGCCGTTCTTGACACGGAGAACTGAACGATGTCTTTTCTGCCGGTAGGTCGACGCAGGCATATGCAGAGCCAACTTTTCAAGTTGGCAGATGAGCAGATCCCTCAGCCTGACATGGGGTCTGTATACATGGATACGGGCAGTTCAGCTCCTCTGCCCGCCCCGTCACAGGATCAGGCGCCTGCATCGAATGAGGGCAGAGAGAAGTCTTTGAGGGAGTACGTTTTTGCAGTCTTGGAAGATCTTGGTGTTGAGCCAAGGCACTTGACAGACCCGAAGGTTTCTAAGAAAATATTTCAGCAGAGATCTTCGATTGGATCAGGTCAGTTGAGTGGATCTTTCATGATACCTTCAGCAACTGCAAAATCTCGCGTTACAGAGTCTCAGGCTTCGCAAATTGCAGGCCAAATCTGTGAGGCGTTTGGCTTGGACGGAGATATGAGTCATGAGGGTCGGAACTACATAGTCAATTTCCGCAGCAAAAAGCCCGAAGCCGTCCAGCCCTCCACTGAAAACGATTCGTTTGCAGATCTTGCAGGAGATTCCCTCCCAAAGGCTGCTTCGGCACATCATGATGCCTTCATGATGAGGAAATCCGCCATGGCAGACGCTCTGAAGAAAGCAGGTTTCCGAATATGAGAATTTTCAAGAACCAAAATGAAGGTCGGTCTGAGCTTTTTGGCGACAAGGTTGAAAAGTTGGCCGACGAATCCTCCAAACCTTCTTGGCTTGAAAGTTTTGCCCGCAAGGTGGCTGGTGCTCCCGAGGCAGAGGTTTCTGGAGGCGGATTACTCCGCAACAAACTCCTAAGTTCACACACCATAGATGCAGGTGGTCATGTTGGAAGTCTTGGGGTAAAAGCTGCATCAGACACCCTTTTTGGGCTCAAGGATCCACCTGCTCCAAGGGTGGCTGCCGATAGTGTGGAGGAGCATGCTGTCGAAGAGAAAGAACCATTGCCCACCTCTGCGGAGCGGATGGCCGCTCATGTCTCATCTCTTTCTGGTAAATCTGGCGGCAGGGGACTCATTAGAAACGACTCTGTCAGCATCTTTGACAAGGAGGCATTCTCCCACATTAAGGATGCTCCCGTTGTTTCTAGACCTGTCGTAGCACGCGAGGAGGTTCAGCCGCAGTCTCCAGTCAACAGTAGAGATATGGCTGCTTCCATGTTTGACTCTTTGGCATCGAAGCATGCGTCAAGGAGATCTTCGTCTTCTGATGTGGGTGCCGTGACAAGAATGTTTGAAGCGCTGAAAGGCAAGAAGTCCAAGTGAAATTCAATCTTTCCAAAGTCGCGCAGATGAGAACGACGGAGGCAGAGCAACCGCTCATGCCTGAAGCCCCACTTGTCATGGATCCAGTTGCCCCACAGACTGCGGGCTTGGCGCAAGTGGAGTTGCCGTCATTCTCAAACCACACGGAAATGTTTGAATTCCTGAATAGCTTCAGGAGGGATGGCGAGCCTGGATCTGGCTACAATGAGGTATGGAATGGTTTTTTCGCCCCTCGTCTCGGCACATCGCCTAACGCCTCCATGCTTGAAGAGGCTCTTCAGGATTTTTATCAGCAAGACGAGAATTCAGAAAATTCTGCTGATGTTGTTGACGGGGCATTCCAAATATATTCTGATATGATTGCTCCATCTGTGGTTCCAGTTGATGCAGTTGAGAAAGCAGCAGCCACCATTGACAGGATAGTGGAGGCTTCAGACGAGCAGATTGCCATCCTTGCGGAGCGGTTTGCTAAGAGTTCAAAAACATGCAAGACTGCTTCCAAGAAAAATGTTTTCAACTTGGCCAAGCAGGCCTCACACGGTGATATGAAGAACATCGTATTGTTTGGCCCAGGACAAACGCGACCAAGCCCCATCATCAGAGATGTGGAGAGCAATCTTTCTGCTCTCGAGCGCAATAAAAACAATCAGTTCTTCTTCGGTGGCATTTACGACATAGACTTTGAAACATTGTGGCGTGGCAATGTGATGGACAAGTATTATCGTCCTTTCGATGGAGATCATGGCCTTTCGGGCGGTGGTTACATCGAGGATCGTTTTGAGGTAAATAAGGTTATTCCAGTTGGCAACGATCTGCGAGTGCCAGCTGATGGCAGTCCACGCCCATTTATTCCTGAGTTTGGTTCTTTCGAAGCCAGGATGTCTGCAGCACGCGGAGATTTGAAGGGGAATAATGGTCGCGTCACTTTTGCCCCATTCAACATTTCGGCATCAAAAAAAAAGAGTTGACGGCATCTAAAACTGCCGCGTTTGACCCCCTCTCGACCCCGTTCAGGGATGGCGAGAAGAAAAAGCCAATGGCAGGCTGGAAGAAAAATTGTCCAGTTTGTAGGGGATGTAACAACGCAACAGCGTCTAATTGTGTTAACTGTGGAGCGTCTATAGCTAAAGTTGTTGCCGTGCAAGCATGATGACGAAAAACCACTATAGGACATCATCTCATGGCAACCAAGAAAAACGCAAGTAATGAATCGGTGGTGGACAACAAGACATATGCAAACGGAACTATAGTTCCGTTGCCGCTGACCAAGGCGGCTCAATATGTTGGTGGAAATGTGTCCACCATATTCACCCAGCCGATGTTTTTCTCTCCTCTGCACACTCCGCAGAGTTGGCAGATAGCAAGCAGACGCAAGGAAGTGTACCAGTGGGCACGTTTCTATTACGAAAACGAGCCAAAGGCTGCTGGTGGTATAGATTTCTATGCAACATTCCCCATGAATGGATTCAAACTGGAGTGCAGAGATCGAAGGGTCTTGAACTATTTTGAGCACATGGTTGAGAAACTCAACCTTGATCACTGGTTCAGAAAGATATCGCACGAATATTTTTTGCTTGGTGATGTTTTCGTGTTTTTGGAAATAGACTGCCCAGTGTGCGGAGGTAGGACAAACCTTCCTGACGGCATGATATGCAACCATCCGGGCGGAACATTCAAAAGACTGATGATCCTCAATCCAGATTTCGTTGAGGTTCAAAACACGCAACTTGCCGACCACCCAACAATTGCCATGTTGCCAGATGATGATCTACGCAGAGTGGTGCAGCAGAAGAAGCCAAAGGATGTCTATGACAAGATATCTCCGCAGGTTCGTGACCTTGTTGCCGCCGGGCAGGCCATACCTCTCAGTCCGCGCTGCGTGAGTCATTTGCGACATAAGGGGAGTCCTTATGGAACTTATGGAGAGTCATTGTTGCGTCGACTCTTCATGACGATTGCATACAAAACCAAGTTGATGACAGCGAACTGGATCGTGGCAGAGCGTCATATATTGCCAATAAGAATAGTAAAGGTTGGCACTGCCGAGCGCCCTGCAAATGAGATGGATATTGCAGATGTGCAGGCTCAACTTGCTGCAGTGGCAAATGATCCAAATTTGACCATTGTTACTCACCATGCATTCGAGATGACTTGGGAGGGTGCAACTGGGAAAATCCATGACATAAGCAATCAGCTCGAATATGTCGGCAAGGAGATGCTTGACGGTCTAATGCTCAACCAGACCTTGCTCAATGGAGAGATGCAGGCTTATTCTGGTGCTGCTGTCGGCGTAGAAACTCTCATCAGAAGACTTGAAACTTGGCGCATGGAATTGGCGCAGTGGGCAGAGAGAAACATATTCTTGCCTATTGCTCAAATGCAGGGCTTCGTTGATACCGCAAAGTCGAAGCAGTTGAATGAAACTGTGTGGCTGTACCCAAGAATAAAATGGAACGACCTTCGTCTGCGTGACAACTCTGAATATCTGAACAAGATTACACAGTTGTATGACAAAACGGTAATCAGCAGACAAAAGTTGCTTGATGAATTTGACATAGACTTCGATATTGAGGTTGCACGCATCAGGGAAGAGCAGGTCATGGCTGGCGCTGGAGGTCAGGTTCTCGGTGGTTCTCCAGGCGGCGGCTCTGGTGGCGGGGGAGGTATTGGAGCTCTTGGCGATCTTGGTGGGTTGGGAGGCATGGGCGGCGGCATGCCACCTGCTACCGCCCCCATGGGTGCAGGATCGCCACCAATGGATTTGGGAATGCCTCCTCCTGGCGGCGTCCCGCCAGCAGCCCCTGCTCCTGGTGCCGACCTTGGCGCTCCGCCCATGGCGTCAACCGCATCTGTTTTGCCAGGAAAGATATTCAAAAAGGGCAAGGGCCCCAAGGCAAAAGACATGCCCAAGCCTCCACAGCCCAGGCAGATATTTTTGACAAAACCGGAGCAGAAGTTGGCATCTATTCTCAACCAACTTGCAGTTCCTTATCCACTTTTTGCACAATTTCAGCAGTACATGCCTGGCCAGAGACAGCCTTTCCTTCTTGATTTTGCATACCCCCAAATAGGGGTCGATGTGGAAGCAGATGGAGAAATGTGGCATTCAGACCCAGAAGCCATCGAGCGTGATCGGGCAAGGGACATGAAACTTGCGCAACTTGGGTGGAGGGTTATAAGGATAAAAGAGGGTGCTCTCAACAGCCGAGTGGATGAAGTTGCTCAAGTTGTCATGTCAAATATCAGAGAAGCGATAGAAGAGCGGAGGATTTTGGGCAAAACTGCGGCATCTTTATCTGATGGAGAGCCCCATGTCATTTCCACAGATGTGGCCGACATTTTCTTGCCAGCAAGTGCATCCCATGCTGAAGACGGCAGCACGCAGGATACGTGACCGCAACATCAATTGGGAAGAGGCGTACACGGAGCGCACCGAGCCTCTCAAGAAGAGATACGAAAACAATATTGGTCCTGGGTCGTACTACAGGTGGGAAGGTCACGACTACACCACCAACTCTGACTATTATGTTATCTGCTCGCCGGCAAGAACCAAAGATCTAAAGAAGTCATTTTTTGCAGGCATCAAAAAGTTGCCGTTCGACTGGCGCAACTTTGAGTCGAAGGTATACAGTCCTTACGGGAAGTATTTTGACAACATCTCTTCGGCTCTTTCTTTTCTGTCAGATAAATACAGAATACCATACCCGAAGAACCAATTCAACTACACATTGAACCATTTGTTGAATGTCAAAATCCCGAGGACGGTGAAAGCATGATTCCAAGCAAGTTTGCCATTTCAGGAACCAGGCAGGTTACTGCTCTCAATGTGCCTGAGGATTGGGAGGAATTCAACACCGATGCATTGCAGAAGCAGGCGGCTAAAGTTGGTGTTGACCTTAATGGATTCGACATAACTGCAGCAGTCAAGGAACATCCTGACCATCTATTTGTCAAAGTATTTGCAATAAAGAAGGATGAGGTGAATGACAATGGCGACTGGTTTAGCGAGACTGAACTGAAGCGTGCTGCCAAAACATTCATTGGGGTTCCGGTTTTTGTCAATCACCAAAATGATGACATTGAGAAAGCAAGGGGTAAGGTTGTCCATGCATGGTACGATGATGCCGCAGGTGGCATATACACCATCAATATGGTTGATCGCGTGGCTTTCCCCAGGCTTGCTAGGGGTATTGAGCAGGGGTATGTGAATGGCACATCCATGGGCTGCCAAGTACAGTACTCATGCTGCAGCATATGCCATCACAGAGCTGCGACTGCAAAAGAATTTTGCTCACATATCAAAGAGCGCAAGAAGAAGCGCTTCAATGGCGATCAGGCCTGTAAGTATCATGAGTCTCCCAATGCTGGCGATGAGCCCTGTCCAGTTTGCGGTTGCAAAAAGGGCGAAAAGAAGACCCACACACACAAAGATCACCAAATTTTTGAACACAATTTTGGTGTCAAATTTATCGAAGATAGTTTTGTGGTCAATCCAGCATGCCATGATTGCCTCGTGCAAGAAATACTCAACCCCGAAGGCGTCCGCAAAAAGATTGCCAGTCTTGTTGAGAAAGTTAGAGCCGTAAATGAGGGGTTCAGCAAGGTGGCAGAGGAAACATTCTGCAAGGACGGGGTTTGCGGGATGAAAAAGGTGGCCGGTCGACAAGAGATTGGGGAGTTGAATGAGGCAATGAACCTGCTTGAGCGTGTTGCCAGGTCCATGATGGCACAAAAACAGGCAGTTTCTATGGAGTATGTCAGCGATCTTGTCAAGGTCATGTCTAATGTGCAAAAAACCACAGACGAACTTATAGAAATGGGCTATGCACAACTGCCATCTCCATCTTCTGAACAGATGGCTAAAGGCACATCTGCCCCCGCATCCCCTGTCGATGGTGGAAAAATATCACAAACCACACCGTCCTCAATGGCGCCTGCTGCAGCCGCCCCCATGCCTGCACCTCAGCAATCCCCTGCAAGACCTATGTCTTTGGGAACTCCGTCTCTTCAGGATGTGGGCGATGACATAGGCAGGGTTACCAAACCAACTTTTATTCCAAGAGCAGCTTTTGGGGAGGAAGTTTGGAAAAAAACCAATATTAGAGGCAAGGGACTTGCCATCCGCGTGGAGGATGGCGAGTACTTCCCTTCGGAGGATCTCTTGGCACAGAACCAGATCATTGCAAAAGTCGCATCAGCCAACTGCTCTGTTGTTATATCCGCCGACTCTGATGGCGAATCATTCATAACAGAAGTGGTTGGCGGTCGTGTCGTCAGAGCATCATCTGCAGACGCATTTCCTCACAATTTGAGGAGCGCAATCGCCCAAGATCCCGAAGGCGCAGCTCGCATCATCCTCGCATCCCTTGAAACACAAGAAAACATCAACTCTAGTAAGGAGCCTGAATTGGATACCAACAACCGCACCGTTAAGACAGCTTCAAACCGCACCGAAAACTCTCCTTCTGCCACCACCGAAGGTCAGTTTGCCGATGGCAAGGGCATAGGCGCACGCACTGGTGCGGAGTACACTGAGATAATCGAGTCAGACAGCCGTCTTGGCGCATCCAAGCCTGCGTTCAAAGATGTGTCTAGTGCATCACCACAGGTGAGGTCTGGATCGCCTGAGGGAACCATAGAGATGCAGCTTGCCAGTGGATCCAACGGATTCATGGCTCGCTGGAACTCTTTTCCAGAAACCATCACAGAGGGTCAGTGGGGGGATGCAACCCGTGAGATCTTTGCCAAGATACCTGCAGAGTGGACTTCCCATGTTCAGTCTGCCCAGCTCGACATGCTCCGCAAGGATCATAAGTGGGTCGAGCCAACCGCAACCACAGAGGCTCAGCTCGGATCTATGTCCAAGAAGGCAAGCGCAGTTGATCTTGTCAAGATCGCAACTCGTGCCATGGCCGATGGTATCGCAATATACGGTTTGGATCCTGCAGACATCTCGAAGGTCGCGCAGTACATATCAGGTAAGCCGTCAAGATCTGCGAAGGCTGCATTCATGGTTTCTATCAATGCGGCCCCATGGACTGTGTCTCAGCGTCGTGAAGTTGCCGAAAGAAACTCTGAGATGACCAAGGGCGCTTCCGCAGGCCTCATGGCTGAGCCAATTGACCTCGTTCTGGCCTCCATCGCAGACAATGCAAAAAATGTCAGCGCTGAAGACGCTATCCAGGCATTTGTCCACTGCGCCAGCAACCACCTTGCTGTCGAGCAGGCCATGAAGATGGCATCCGATGCTTCTGAAAACCTTATCAAGGAGGCCTCGTTTGAGGATGCCATCCGTCAGGCCTTCCGTCCCGAAGACGGACTCTACAAGGTCTGCTGCACCGTTGGTGAGGACATTTCTGCAGATCCATCAGACCGCATTAACTTCATAGCAGAGGTCACCAAGTTTGCTCAGGGGATGATATCCGACCGTTTCCCTGGTGTTGATGTTGTTCCGATGTCAATAGATTTTGATGACACCAATGGGATCGTCGAGGCAGTTGTCAAGGAGGCAGGCATGCTCACCCCCGCAGAGGAGGAGGCATACCACAAGTTTGCATCCGACGTGGAGAACATGACGAAGAAGGCATCCAAGACGAATGTTGCAAATACCTCTGTTGAGGTTTCCGATTCTCGCGAGGACAGGATATCTCGCCGTGCTAAGTTGCTTGAGGAGATTGAGCGGCTTGAGAAGAAGGCTCAGGTTGGAGGTGCAATGCCGAGCGCTCTCAACCCAGCTGGAATGGGTGCTGGCGCAGCGGTTCCGGGCGCCATGCCTCCAGGAATGCCTGGCGCAGAGGCCCTGACTGGCGCCCCTCCGGCACCAGGCGCCCCCGCCGGTATGCCAGGAGCTCCTGCTCCAGCTCCTCAGGATCCTCTCGGGCTTGATATTGGCTCCGACTCCGGCAAGGCCAAGCCACCTGCTGCGGTTTGCGTCGTGTGCGGCAACCAGGACGTTGATGTTGCTGGCGGCAAGAGCCAGTGCAAGGGGCCAGGTTGCGGCAGTGGATTCACCATCAAGGTTGTTCCAGATGCATCTCTTCTTGACAAGATCACTGACGGAGATGTTGACCAAGAGGATGTTGGCGGCGACAACCCTGCAGAGCCAGACAAGGGTCTTGGCGGGATTGGCGCCGAACTGCCTCCCGGCATGCCTCCAGCAGGCATGCCTGGACTTCCTCCTGTGGCTGCCTCCACGCGCATCACCCCTGAAACCCTCAGGAAGATCGCCAGCAAAGGCCCTCTAGGATCTGTGAGTCCAATCACTGGAGAGAGAAACACTGTCAAGCTTGACAATGAAACCTGGATGTGCTTGGACTCAGGACAGATGTACAAGGTTCGTCTTGCTGCATCAACCACTTCTCCAAAGGATGTGTATGCCCAGTGGGAGTGGGTGCCAGAGTTTAAGAAGGCATCATGCAGCAGCTGCGCCCGTAAGCGTACATCCATCAATTCTGCTCTCACTTCCGTGGGCGTTGATCGTGCAACATTCGACGGCATGTCTGTTGTAAAGAAGGCTCAAGTCCTGAACAGTGCACTGAGCAAGGGTGCTGTAAAGCAGATCAAGATAGCCTCTGAAGAAGAGACCGCCATCGGATCATTCAAGAAGGCATTCACCATGCATGGCGAGTTCCCAATGAATGAGTGCATGGAAAAGCTCGCCAGGAGATACGGAGCTGATTCTGTTGCCCTCAGCGGTCCTTGCCGTGGAAACAGTCTTCCTGATTGCGTGTGCAGCAAGTTGGCCGGTGCAAATGTTTACAGCACGACTGTTGCTGACAAAGTTGCTTCATCTTGGGCGCAGCCCGACCCCATGTGCGAGTGCGTTGAAGATCTCGTTCGCGAGGGTATGGGTCTCAAGCAGGCTTCCAGCGCCTGTGAGATGATCAAGGCTGCCTATGCTGAGGATGAGGAGTATCTCGCTGAAGAGTTGGCAGAAGGCGATGGCGAAATGGGACCACCCGAGAAGGACGAAATTGGCGAATCAGATCCATTTGATGGCGAGGATGGTTCTGACACTGACGAGCAAAAGACCGTTTCCATCAGTATCGATGTGACTCCAGAGGTTCTTGAGCAGATTGACGAGCAGATACAGAAGGCTCTTGCCAAGGCTCATGATGAAGACGATGTCGACATGGAAGTCGATATGGAGTCAGAGATGGCTGATGATGTTGACATGGATGGTTCTGAAGAATCCATCGAGGTTGAAGACACTGAAGACATGGATGCAGAAGAGCCTGCCGAGCTTTCGCCTATGGTTGAAGCTGAAGGCTGTGACTCCTCTGATGAAAATTCGGATGGAAAAGCAGAAGAGAAAGAGGCAGTCATGGAAAAGACCGCTCCAAATGAGGCTGGTTCCAAGTCAGATGAAACCTCTGACATTGAGAAGGAGGCTATGGCCCTCCGTCGTGGCAGGGTCGTTGGCGTAGGCAAGTTGGAACTTGACATATCCCGCCTTGCGTCTGCTCTGACCAAGGAGGCGGGAGAGAAGGCTGTGGAGATAGGCCATGTACAGAAGCAGCCAGAACTTGGCACCGTCATGACCGGCAAGGCTGGCCTGAAGTCTCCAAAGGTCGTTGAAAACGGTGGCAAGCCGCTCAGCAGCGAGCACGGCGACGGCTTCGATGCAGACATGCCCAAGGTTCCCGTTGACGGTCCTGGTTTCAAGGGTGACAAGATCAAGGGAGAGAAGGGCAACATGGCCACAGGCGGCGTTCAGGGAGCAGGTAAGTCTGCCTCTGGCAAGCTTGACAACCAGAAGGCAGCATTCTCCGACTCCTTGGCTAAACTTGCATCTGAACTTGGCCTCAAGACTGAACTGGTGCAGAACCAGGCAGATCTTGGCGACGTTGGCACCTCTGAGGGCCTTGAGGGCATGGGAGAACTTGAAGTTCCAGAGGGCAACGAGTCTGCAGGTCTGAGCCTGCCTTCCATTCCGGTTGGCGGTCAGGATGGTGCAGAGAAGCAGAATCTCATGACAGGCGGCCAGGTTGGCTCCGGCAAGTCCGGTCCAGTTGGCGGCTATGCAAAGAAGAAGGCTGGTGAAGATTCCAGCGAGTTGGCTCTCAAGGTTGCTGGCAAGATGGTTGCTGCAGGGATGATCTCTGCAGACAATCTGCCTGCAAAAGCCAAGGAGTTGATGGGCTACAAGGTGGCTCAGCTCATGGATCTTGAGAAGGCAATGTTCGCAGAGGGTGTCGTCACCAAGGGCCTGAAGACGGCCTCGGCAGGGTCAGAAACGGCTTTTGTGATCCCCGAGCAGAAGAGTGAGCGTAATGCGTATGGAGATCTCAAGTCCAAGATCGCGTCCATGTTCCGCCTGCAGCAGCAGGTGGAACTGGCAGATCAGACTGAGACCAACGTACTGCGTCGGGCCTTCAAGTGAAGACCGACGGTTTGAGAGGATTTTTCACCAAAGAAGGGTAAAGGAACCCAACATGGCACTGATTCCAGTTCATCACACAATCGCAACACAGTTTGCCGTCGCTAGTGGCAGCGGCAACATCACCGAGGGTATGGGCGTCGCTCTTGCCGCTGACAGCGCTTCAGACTTGAAGCCCTATGTCAAACTGCCAGACGGCAACGGTGGTTTCACCATTGGTTTGGCTGGTGACAGCAAGCTTGCCAGCACCAGCGGCAACGCATACTCTGCGTCTGTTGTTGTCAATGGCTCTGGCAGCACCCGCACCACCACCAATCGCGTGAGCGACATGTTCGACGAGACCCTTGCTTCTGGCAAGATCACCGTCTACATGGGCGTTGGCGAGTTCTTGACCGACCAGTACGTCGTGGCGGACTTCGACGCCTTCGGCGACAACGTCGCAGGTGCCGCCCTCTATGTCGGACAGGGTGCCAACCATGGCAAGATCACCAAAGACTCCACCAACAACGGAAACAAGATCGGTTATCTCATCGCTGCACAGAACTCCTACCCAAGTGGCGTTCCTGGCACCGATGTTGAAGGAAGCACCTCGCTGGGCAACTTCATTCGAAT
>Ga0172367_10001847_pt1 | contig 29998 bp, 33 predicted proteins | sample Lak10m_FD_114542 | JGI IMG/M metagenome (GOLD analysis project Ga0172367, IMG submission 114542) | Freshwater microbial communities from Kabuno Bay, South-Kivu, Congo - kab_022012_10m | ecosystem: Environmental > Aquatic > Freshwater > Lake | place: Democratic Republic of the Congo: South-Kivu...
AAGATTTCTGGTCAATGCGACGTGCCGGTGCGCAACGTCATCAATGCCGCCGATGTCGGCAACATCTACGAACTGCCCCTCGTGCTTCATGACGAAGGCCTCGACACCGTGGTGTGCGAAACGCTGCGCATCCAGCACGAGGTTGATCTTGCGCCGTGGCAGGCGCTCGTGACGCGTGTCGAGGCGGCCACCAAGCCGGTGCGCATCGGACTAATCGGTAAATACGTCGACCTGCACGACGCATATCTGTCGGTGGCGGAATCGTTGCGTCACGCCGGATTCCACCACGGCGCCAAAGTGGAAATCGTCTGGATGCAGTCGGAAGAAGTCGAAGGCTTGCTCGCCGAAGACAAGATGGCTTCGCTTGACGGCATCGTGATTCCAGGCGGGTTCGGGCCGCGCGGAGTTGAAGGCAAGATTCGCGCGGCCGAATACGCGCGTGAGCGGTCGGTTCCGTGTCTCGGATTGTGCCTCGGCATGCAAGTGATGACCATCGAATTTGCGCGGCACGTGTTGGGGATGCACGACGCGAACTCGACCGAGTTCAACCCGGCGACTGCGTATCCGGTCATCGACTTGATGCACGACCAGCGGGACGTGGTGGAGAAGGGCGGCACGATGCGACTCGGTGCGTACTACGCGGTGCTGGCACCCGGCAGCAAGGTGTCGAACGCCTACGGTGAGTCCGTCGTGAGCGAGCGTCACCGGCACCGTTATGAATTCAACTCTGGCTATCGTGCGCGGTTCGAAGACGCAGGATTCATGTGCAGCGGAACCTCACCCGACAAGCGGCTCGTTGAGTTCATCGAATTGACCAATCATCCGTTCTGGGTGGGCACCCAAGCGCACCCCGAATTCAAGAGTCGACCCGATCGTGCTCATCCGCTTTTCCGCGAACTAATCGGTGCAGCACTCGCGTACCGCGAGCGACGTGGTGGCGATGTGGCGGACGGTGCGTACGCGCAAGGCGATACGCACGCTCAGCACGGCACGGCGGAGCATGCGCGCTGACGCGCGCAGGAGATGACTGACCGCACGCAACCCGTTGGTGGGTTCGTCTCGTCGAGCCTGACCAGCGTGCACGACTGGGCGATGTGGTCGCTTATGCGTGGCGAATTCGCCGACCCTGACGGTGAAAAGTTCGTGCGCAGCTTCGTGGTGTCGCCGGGAGCAGTGGGTGTGGTTGCGGTCGATGACTCGCCCCAGCAACGGGTGGTGCTCGTGCGCCAGTATCGGCCCGCGTTGCACCGCATCACGCTCGAGATTCCCGCTGGCATGCGTGACAAAGAAGGCGAGGACCCGCGCATCACCGCCGAACGCGAACTGCGCGAGGAGGTCGGGCTTGAGGCAGGCGAGTGGACACGGCTTGGCAAGCACATCTCGGCGCCGGGCATCTCCGATTCGCGAGTGGAGGTGTTCATGGCCCGCCGCTTGCGTCGCGTGGAGCTGGACCGCCACGGCCCCGAAGAGCGCCACATGACGGTGGAAGAGGTGCCGCTTGTGGAGGCGCTCGACAGGGTGGTCGACGGTCGCATCGATGATGCCAAGACAGTGATTGGGCTGCTGCTCGTCGATCGAATGCTGCGTCAGGGCTGACGTTCGTGGCGCTCGAAGCCGCGGAACGCTTCTTGGCGTGGCTGCAAATCGAACAGGGTCGCGCCGCCAAAACCATCGAGGCGTATCGTCGTGACTTGCGCGACTACGACCAGTGGCTTGGCTCGCGCGGCAAGTCGGCAATGACCGCAACGAGCGCCGACGTCGAAGCTTTCGTGACCCATCTGCGCAAGCAGGGCAAGGCGGCGCGCTCGGTCGCGCGTCAGTTCGCCGCAATTCGCATGCTGCACAAGTACCTCGCGATTGAAGGCGATCGCAGCGACGACCCGGCCGCGCTGGTCGACGGGGTGAAGGTGCCGAGTGGTCTGCCCAAGCCGCTGCGCGAAGACGACATTGAACGGATGTTTGCCGCAATCACGGGTGACGACTCATTCGCGCGGCGTGACCGGGCGATGATCGAGTTCTTGTACGCGACCGGTGCGCGCATCTCGGAGGCTTGCGGGCTCTCGTTGGGCGATCTCGACATGGGGGATTCGCTCGTGCGGCTGTTGGGCAAAGGCAACAAGGAACGCATCGTGCCGTTCGGTCGTAGTGCGCACGCGGCACTGCGTGACTGGCTCGACGAGGGCGGGCGCGGAATGCTCGTGCCAAAGCGGTGGAAGACCCGCGACCATGCCGACGCAGTCTTCCTCGGCGTGCGTGGCACGAGGCTCACGCGTCAGGCGGCGTTCAATATCGTGCGCAAGTATGCACGGCTCGCCGGAATCAAAGAAGAAGTTTCGCCGCACACCTTGCGCCACTCCTGCGCAACGCACATGCTGGTGCACGGCGCCGATCTGCGCATCGTGCAGGAGCTACTCGGCCACGCTTCGGTGAGCACCACGCAGGTGTACACGAAAGTCGACGACGAGCTGCTCGTCAGCGTCTACCGCGAGTCGCATCCGCGGGCGGTACGGCGTTGAACCCGTGGCACCTCGTGAAGAGGTTCGTCGGTGCGCTCACTGCGTCGCCGCTCGCCGCGGGTGAATGGCACGAGGTGCGCCAGCTGCTGAACGCCGCAGAGTCCGAGTTGTTCGGCCGCCTAACCACTGCCGACCAGCGGCATGCCTTGCACGTATTGCGACGCTTCGATTGGTTCGTTCCAGACGCCTCGCCTGCCGCGCGCCGGGCGGCGTTGCTGCACGACATCGGAAAGGTGGATTCGCCACTCGGCACCATGGCGAGAGTCGTGGCAACCATCGTGGGTCCGCGAGGCGAGGTATTCAGGCGCTATCACGAACACGAATCGCGTGGAATCGAGTTGCTGGTCGCCGCAGGCAGCGATGCTCTCACGGTGTCGCTCTTGCACGGCGACGCCGACCCGGTGCTCGTCGAAGCGTTGCGTCGCGCCGACGCGATCTGACCTCAGCGGGCGAGCAGCCCGATGGCCCTGTGTGCGCGCTCCAACGTCGCCGACGCCACGGCTTCGGCTCGTTCGTCGCCGCGGCGCACGAGCCGTGCGAGTTCGGCGCGGTCGTTCATCAACTGTTGGTAGCGCTCGCGAATCGGGGCGAGCATCGCGGCCACTGCCGCGCCGGTGTCGGCTTTCAGCGGGCCGTATTGCGAGTAGTTGTCGGCCGCCTTCTGCGGAGTCGTGCCCGACGCTGCGGCGAGAATCTCCAGCAGGTTCGCCACGCCGGGCTTGACCTCACGGTCGTAGGTAACTTCTGAGCCGCTATCGGTGACGGCACGCTTGAACTTGCGTTCGATCACCGAGGGTTCGTCGAGCAGGTACACCAGTCCGGCGTCGCCGCTCGTCGACTTGGACATCTTGGCGCTCGGATTCTGCAGATCCATCACGCGCGCGCCAGCCTTCGGAGTCACGGCCTTGGGCAACACGAACGTGTCGCCAAACCGATGGTTGAAACGAACGGCGATGTCGCGGGTGATTTCGATGTGTTGTCGCTGGTCGTCGCCGACCGGCACTTCTTGCGCGTCGTAGAGCAGGATGTCGGCCGCCTGCAACGCGGGATACGTGAAGAGCCCGGCCGACACGAAATCAGCCTCGCGCTTGGCTGCCTTGTCTTTGAACTGCGTCATGCGGCTCAACTCGCCGTACGACACCGTGCACTCCATGATCCACGCTAACTGCGAGTGCTGCGGAAGATGGCTCTGCACGAACACCGTCGCCACGTCGGGGTCGAGGCCGACGGCAAAGAGCATCGCGGCGAGCGACAAGGTCTGGTCACCGAGTACTTGTGGCGTTTCGGTGATGGTGAGGGCGTGCAAGTCGACGATGCCGTGGTACACGTCGTTCTCGTGTTGTCCGCTCACCCAGTTTCGTAGCGCTCCGAGATAGTTGCCGAGATGCACCTCGCCGGTCGGTTGGATACATGACAACACTCGAGCCACAATCCCAAGTTACTCGCGTATGCAGCGGTATTCTCGTACGAATGGCGTACGCAGTGTCGACATCTGTGTTCGAGGGCCCCTTCGACCTGCTGCTGCACCTCATCTTGCAAGAAGAAGTCGACATCCACGAGGTGTCGCTCAGCCGTATCGTCGAGTCCTACCTCGCCGAATTGCAGAAAATGCAGTCGCTCGACCTCGAAATCGCCACCGAGTTCCTGCTCATCGCGGCCACGCTCATCGACCTGAAGGCTCGGCGGTTGCTGCCGACGGGCGACGACGGCGAACTCGATGAAGAGTTGGCACTGTGGGAGCAGCGCGACATATTGCTGGCGCGGCTACTCGACTGCAAGACCTTCAAAGACGTGGCGACCGTGATGCACGACCTCATCGAACGAGCCGAGCTGTCGCAACCGCGGCTTGCCGGGCCCGACGAGCGTTTCGAATCGCTGCTGCCCGACTTGTTGGAGGGCGTGACGCCACTGCGCATGCAGCGGGCGTTCTTGCGCGCGACCGAACCAAAGGGGCCGGTGTCGATCGACCTATTCCATGTGGCGCCGATTCGCGCCAGCGTCGCCGACGCACTCGAGTTGCTCGTCAAGGTGTTGCCGAATAGCGGACCGACGACGTTCCGTGAACTCGTCGCTGGCGTCACCGACCGCATCGAGATCGTTGTTCGATTTCTTGCGATTCTGGAGTTGTTCAAGCAGGGGAGAGTCGACCTCGCGCAGGCCGAGCGCTTCGGCGAAATCGCCGTGACGTGGAACCACGATGCAACTGAATCCGACTTGTCTCCGATCGACAACTACGACGGCTGAGGAGACCAAGCGTGGCCAAAGTGACCAATGACGAGATCGACCCCGAGGTAGTGAGAGCGCTCGAGGCGATTCTGCTCGTGGCTGTCGAGCCCGTCACCACGAAGTTGTTGGCGCAGGTGCTCGAACAACCGGCTGGCGTGGTCGAGGTGCTGTGCAACCGGCTGGCTGCCACCTACGATGCTGCCGGTCACGGTTTCCAGTTGGTGAAAGTGGCGGGCGGGTTTCGCCTGCAGAGTCGGCCCGAGTTGTCGGCGTACGTAGAGAAGTTCATCCTTGACGGCCAGCAGGCGCGCATCTCGTCGGCGGCGCTCGAGACGCTTGCCATCGTCGCGTACAAGCAGCCCATCTCGCGAGCACAGATCTCCGCGATACGCGGTGTTGACCCCGAATCGGTGCTGCGCACGTTGCAGGCGCGTGGCTACATCTCTGAAGTCGCGCGCGATGACGGCCCGGGCCTCGCGGTGATGTACGGCACGACTCCGCTCTTCCTCGAGCGGCTCGGTGTCAACTCGCTCGAAGATCTTCCACCGATCAGCGACTTTGTACCTGACGCGGGCGTGGTCGAAGCACTCGAAGCCGGATTGCGCGTGGTGCCCGACACGACGACCACGTGAGCGACACGCCGGAGACCGGTGAGCGACTGCAGAAGGTGCTCGCGCAGCGGGGCTTCGGCAGCCGACGGGTGTGCGAGGAGCTGATCGTCGAAGGTCGCGTGACGGTCAACGGCGAGGTGGCCGAACTCGGCCGGCGAGTGGACGTTGAGCGCGATGCCGTGGCGGTCGACGGAACGCCGGTTGGCGTGCGACCCGACCTCGTCTATTACTTGCTACACAAGCCCTACAACGTGATCACGACTGCAAAGGACACGCACGATCGCGTCACCGTGGTCGAACTCGTGCCGCAAGAGCCGCGCGTGCATCCAGTCGGGCGGCTCGATCTCGACTCCGAAGGCCTCATCATCCTCACCAACGACGGCGATTTGACGCACCGACTCACACACCCGAGTTTCGGTGTGGAAAAGGAATATCTCGTGCACGTTCGCAGCGGGGCTGACGGGGTGCCCGAGTCAGCGCTCAACAAATTGCGCAAGGGGGTGGCACTCGAAGATGGCGTGACTGCGCCGGCGAAGGTTGGCCAGGTGCAACCTGGCGTGCTGCGCATCGTGATCCACGAAGGGCGCCACCGTCAGGTGCGTCGCATGTGCGATGCGGTCGGCCACGAAGTGAATCGCCTCGTGCGCACCCGCATCGGTACAGTCGTCGACACGACGCTCGCGCCGGGCGAGTGGCGACATCTCACCACGCAAGAGGTGCGGGCGCTCGCCGTACGCTGAAATACCGTGACACGGCGCGCAAACGTGCTCGGCCTCGGCCTCATCGGTGGTTCGGTGGCACTCGCACTGCGAGCCCAGGGATGGCACATTTCGGGCACTGACGGCGACCCTGAGCGCGAGACCGACGCCCTGGCAAAACGTTTCATCGATGCCCGCGGCACCGACCCATTGGCTGAAATCTCATTCGTGGCGGTGCCGGTAACCCAAGTCGCGAGCGGAGTCCGCGCAATGCTTGATGCGACAAGTGGCTTCGTTACCGACGTCGGCTCGGTGAAAGCGCCGATTGTCGAGGCAATCAATGACCCGCGATTCGTCGGCGGACACCCGATGGCCGGCAGCGAACTGCAGGGGCTCGACGGAGCCGATGCCGAGATGTTCCGCGGTGCGGTGTGGGTGTTGACGCCGACCGAAACCACGAGCGATGCTGCGTTTTCCGCCGTGGCGGCGCTGGTGCGAGAAATCGGCGGTGAGGTACTCGCGATTCCCGCGCGCCGACACGACCAGTTGGTTGCCGTCACGAGCCACTTGCCTCATCTTGCCGCAGCCACCCTGCTCACACTCGCTAGATCACGTGCCGATGACCATGCCGCGGTCATGCGACTTGCCGCCGGAGGATTCCGCGACATGACCCGCGTGGCGAGCGGCAGTCCCACGATTTGGATCGACATCTGCCGCGAGAACCAGTCGGCAATCGTTGAAGCAATCGATGCGATGATCGACGGGCTCTCAGACATGCGCAAGATCGTCGAACAGACCGATGCCTCGGCACTGTTGGCCAGACTCTCCGATGCGCGGTCAGTGCGCGCAAACCTGCCTGGTCGTGTTCGCGAACTCACCGAGGTGGCCGAAGTGCGGATTCCGATTCCCGACCGCGCGGGTGCCGCCGCCGAAGTCTTCACGCTGGCGGCCGAACTCGGCGTCAACACAGCCAACTTCGAGGTCAGCCACTCGGTGGAGGGCGACCGCGGCGTGCTGGTGATGGTGGTCGACGCTGCGAGTGTGGAGTTGTTCAGAGGCGGCCTCTTGGCGCGCGGATTCAAGCCCCTCGTCGCGCGGGTCGCCTGAAGCGTGGCTGTCGAGTCGCTCGCTCGCGCCAGTGCACATGGGAGCGGTGCAAATCCTGACGGAGCACCATTCGGTGGCCCGTTGAACGGAACCGTCGTGGTGCCGGGTTCGAAGTCGGTGAGCAACCGCGCGCTCGTGTGCGCTGCATTAGCTGAGGGAGAATCGACACTGCGCGGTGTCGCCGACGGCGACGACACATTGCGGATGGTCGAAGGTTTGCGACTGCTTGGCGCAGGTATCGGACGTGCGACCACGGCACTAACTGACAACACGAACCTCAGCGTCACAGTGCGCGGACCCATCGATCTCGACGCGGCTCCGGTCACAATCGACGCAGGCCTGGCGGGCACGACTTCTCGGTTCTTGACAGCCGTTGCGGCTCTGCGTCGCAACCCGACGGTCGTAACGGGTGGAGAATCACTGCGCCGCCGACCGATGGCGCAGTTGCACGAACTGCTGCGCGAACTCGGCGCCCATGTCGATGGCGAAAGTGGAGGTTTGCCGGTCACCGTGTCGGGTCTGGTGCGCTCGCCCAACCCCCGCACGCTGATGGCGCGTGGCGATGTGTCGAGCCAGTTCGTCTCGGCGTTGATGATGATCGCACCGTTGATCGGCGGTGTGCGCGTGGTGCTCGAGGGTCCGGTGCCATCGTTCGGCTATCTCACGATGACCGCCGGGGTGATGGCGCACTTTGGTGCTCGGGTGTCGGTCGGTAACCACGAGATCATCGTCGGGGCCGAGCCTTATCGCGCGGCTGACTGTGATGTGCCTGCGGATTGGTCGTCGGCGGGCTATCCCTTTGCTGCTGCGGCAATCGTCGGCGGCGAGGTACGGGTGCCTCGACTTCGTCGTGACGGAACGCAACCCGAGGAGGGCTTTGTCACGGTGCTCGAACAGATGGGATGCATCGTGCGCGCCGACGTGCATGGGGTGATCGTCTCGCGTGACGTGCGACAGCCACTGTGCGGTGTTGACATCGACATGTCGGCGATGAGCGATTTGGTGCCGACGCTGGCGGTGGTGGCAGCGTGCGCGACGTCTTCCACACGCATTCGGGGTGTCGACTTCATTCGCCACAAAGAGAGCGACCGACTCGGCGACTTGGCGCACGAACTACGCACCTGTGGCATAGCGGCGACCGAGCACGACGACGGACTCACGATCGAGCCGGGTGAGTTGCGTGGCTGCACCGTGCAGCCGCACGACGACCATCGTCTGGCAATGTCGCTCGCCCTCTTTTCGTTGCGTGAGCCGAGTATTACGGTCGACGATGCGGCGGTGGTGGTGAAATCGTGGCCCTCGTACTGGGCGGCCATGCGCGAAGGACTGCGGATTAGGTAGGGAAGTCTTCCGAGGCACTTGCCCCGCCCACGCGGCTACAGCGCGGCAATATCGAGCAGGCGCCGTTTGGGCCCGAATTTCGGTGCCCCACATCCAGTTTTCTCCAGCAACCGCACCACGCGCCAACGCTGACCCGCGTAGGGCGCGAGCGTGGCGAGCATCTCGTCGTCGGTACCGCGGGCCCGACCCGTGAGCGCCCAGGCGACGGTGTTCTTCACATGGAAATCGCCGATCGGCAGCGCATCCGGGTCGCCGTGCGACACACCGACGGTGATCGCTGCGGTCCACGGGCCGATTCCCGGCAGTTTCATAAGTGCAGATCGGGCATCGGCACCGCTCATCTCGCGTGTGCGATCGACGTATCCCGCGTGTCTTGCTGCGACGCGCAGCGTGCGGGCGCGCTGTTCTTCGATGCCCAGGCGGTGGAATTCCCACGAGGCCACCCTGAGTAGGCGCTGCGGGGTGGGCGGCAGGCGCAAGGCGAGCGGACCTGGTGCGAGCTCGCCATATCGCTCACAGAGCCGCGCCCATTGCGAGAGGGCCTGCGCTGCGGTGATGCGCTGGCCGAGAATCGCCGGCAACACTTCGTGATACGGCGTGCCCGTACTCGGCAGGTGCAGGGTGCCGAACCGCCGTAATGCGGAGTCGACCACGGTGTGGTGACCGCGAAGGTATGCGGTTGCAACGGCCTCGGTCGTGTCGCGTGCACAGAGGCCGTGTATTCGGCTGCGCAACCAATTCGCCCCGTCGCCCCAGGTAACCACCCGAATGATCGCGTGCGCGTCGTGCTCGTCGCCAACCGTGATGGAGATGGCGCCTGGGCCGTCGGGGGTGAGCGTCGCGCGCTCGATTTGCGTGTAATAGCCTGCCCGCATCACCCGCGTCGTGGGGTCGTTGCCCCCATTGCGCAACAGCGTGAGGTCGTGGGTGTGGCGCTCGATGAACCCACCGTAGGCGCCGGGTGCGCCACGGTCGCTGCATTCGTTGCCACTAGATTCTGTGCGTCACGAACTGGGGGACTTGGTGTCGGCACGCGAAATCATGACTTGGGAATCGTTCGGTAGTGCAAGTCGTGAGCTCGCGACGCAAATCGCCAAGTCGGGATATGAACCCGACATCATCCTCGCCATTGCTCGCGGCGGATTGCTGGCCGCCGGCGCTCTCGGGTATGCGCTGTCAGTGAAGAACACCTACACGCTGAACGTCGAGTTCTACACGGGTGTCAACGAGCGTCTCGCGATTCCCATCATGTTGCCGCCGGTGCCATCGCTCGTCGATCTGCGCGAGTCGCGAGTGCTCATCGTCGACGATGTGGCTGACACCGGGCACACGTTGAAACTGGTGAACGACTTCTGCGCCGGTCAAGTGAGGCAGTCGAAGATTGCCGTGCTGTACGAAAAGTCGGCATCAATCGTAAAGTGTGACTTCGTGTGGAAGCGCACCGACGAGTGGATCAACTTCCCGTGGAGCGACAAAGACCCCGTCGCCAAGCGCGAATGGCACGTGCGCGACGCCTGAGTCGCGCCTAGGGGGCATTTCGCGCCGACCCAGCAGGCGGTGCGGGTCGCGTACCGGGACTACGGCAGCGAAATCGCCTTGTTGAGGAATTCGTTGGTCGCCACGTCGGCGGCAGTCAGATCGGGCACGCTCAGGCCTTGTTCGCGAAGGATCGGTATGGCACTGGCAATGAAGTCATCGATGCGCGGCGACTCGAAGTCGCCGAACGTCGCGGTGTCTCCGTTGCCGACGATGCCGAGCGACTTCATCGTGTCAACGGCATAGGCGGCGAGTTCGGGGCTCTGCGACCACGTGGTGGCGAACTGCGTGACCACATCGAGCAGGGTGGCCACGGTGCGGTCGGGCGACATGACGAAGTCAATCTGTGCCTGTTGCATCATCGGCACGAGTTTGGTGAGGCACGGTCGCAGCGCTTCGAGTCGCAACTTGTTGATGGCGAGGTTTTGCGGATATGAAGTCCAACCTGCGTCGTGCACGAGTTGGTAGGCGGTCTGTACCGCGCCGGAGTCGAGGTTCGCATACCGGAACGGTTCGCTGGTGGCAAAGCCCTGGTGTGCGACATCGTCGGTGGCCAAGACGAGCGAACCCTTGTAGTTGGAGTCAACCTTGTCGACGGGCACCACGCCCTGAGCAACGAGATACCGCATGTACGGCCGGTCGCCGAACACGCTGATGGCCGGCACCTGCGCCGCGATGTCAGCGATCGTCTTGGCATCCGGGTGCTTGGCTGCATCCCACAGGATCACCTGCGGGTTCTTGACCAGCGCGTTGAACACCGCGAGGGTTGGTGTCTCGGTGTAGCGCGAGAGCGCTACGTCGGTGCCGACGTAGCCGAACATGATGCCACCGTCGAGGAACATCTCGGTGACGACCGGGCTCTCGATGAACGGGCCACCGGCGCGAATCTCGAGGTCGACGCCCGTGTCAACGCCGCGATACACGAGCGAGCCGGTCGTGGCGCCGCGCGTGGCATCCACCGTGTAGTCGTCGCCGAGCAGTTCGTAGATGCCGCCGTGCTCGGCTTGCGGGTACCAGTCGGTCTGCACGACGATCGGCGAGAAGCAGACTCCTGAAAGATCGTTCGGGTCAGGTTGTGTGGGGCCGTCTGCGGTTGGCGCGTCTGTGGTGGCACTGACGGCTGTGTCCTCAACCTTGTCGTCGCCTCCGCAGGCAGCGACAACGAGCGCTCCTGCTGCGACGAGACAAACGACGCGACGATTCAGGGGCGATGCCATGGTGCGACACAAACCCTATTCGCTGCGACCACGACGATGAAGAACGCAAGGCCGATGAGCGACGCGACGAAGGCCGTTACGAACATCGGGCCTGCGCGGGTGTCGAGGAAGAAATACGTGATGAGCCGCCCGAGTCCAGGTGTGCCACGGGTGAAGAAAAAATCGCCGACGATCGAGCCGATCACGGCCAGACCGGCAGCCACGCGCAAGCCGGCGAAGATCGACGGACTGGCGGCAGGAAGTTGCAAGCGCACAAGCCGCTGCATGCGGGAGGAGCCGGCGAGCGTGAACACGTCGTGCAGCGCGCGGGGTACTGACTGCAGGCCGAACAGGGTGTTGCTGGCGATGGGGAAAAACGAGATGAGCACCGTGACGAGCACGCGCGCGGCGAACGACGGCCCCACCACGCGCACGATGATTGGTGTCAAAACGATGATTGGCGTCACCTGCAGGGCAATCAGCCATGGCCACAAGCCGCTTGCCAACGAGCGAGACAAAGACATCGCAATGCCCAGCACGATGCCGAGGAGGGCCGACAACACGAAGCCAACCACGGCGGTGACCAGCGAGATTCGCGTTGCGGCGGCGATGCGCTCGATCGTGGGTCCGTTGAGCCCCTCCAGCAGTCGGTGCGGCGGCGGAATGATGAGCGCCGAGCCGTCGCTTGATGCGAAATTGTTGTCGAGTGAATACGCGAGTGCGTACCAGCCGCCGATGATCGCTGCGAGCACGACGAGTGCGGGCACCGCGCGTTTCATGCCGAGCCAGCCAAGTGCCGTGCGGTCTCGCCGCAGAGCGCCGCGAATCCGGATGAGAAGCGCAGCGCCGTGGCACGCGGCCGCGCGTACGGCACGACGATTTCGGCGACGATGCGGCCGGGTGCCTGCGACATGACGAGCACGCGGTCGGCGAGATACACCGCTTCGTCGATGGCGTGCGTGACCATGAGAGCAGAGAAGCGGTACTCAGAGTGCAGCGTCGAAAACTCATCATGCAGAACGTGACGTGTGATCTGGTCGAGCGCACCGAATGGTTCGTCGAGCAGCAATATTTCGGGCCGCGCCGCGAGCGTCCGCGCGAGCGACAGACGCATCTTCATGCCGCCCGACAATTCGTGCGGCCACTTGCGCCGATGCGCTGAGAGCCCGGTGGCAGCAAGCAGACGATCGACCAGCGCTGCGTCGCCAGGGCCGGCGAGCAGATGCGCGTTGCCCTCGACTCTGCGCCAGGCCAGTAAGGCGGGCTCTTGGAAGACGAAGCCGATTCGCGCGCCGGCGTTGTGAGCGCCGCCGGCATTGGCGCTACCAGCGAGCTCGATGTGGCCGCTCGTCGGCGACAAGAGGCCCGCGCAGGCACGCAGCAGCGTGGTCTTGCCGCACCCACTCGGGCCGACGAGTGCCATTATTTCGCCGCGCCGCAGGTGCAGCGACACATCGTGAAGAGCGTCCGCATCGCCGTACGCGTGCGAGACGTGCTCGGCACCTAGCGCGATGTCGCTCGACACGCCGACGGTAATCATAACTTCAGCGCCATTCGCCGCGCGACGCGATCACGCTGCGCAGCAGGGTGACCTTGTCGGTCATGATGCCGTCGACGCCGAGGTCGAGTAGCCGTCGCATCTCTGCCTCGTCGTCGATGGTCCATACGTGCACTTGCAGCCCGGAGGCGTGCGCGCCGTCGACGAACGACGCGGTCACGATCGGCAGTGGCCCCTGGCGCACTGGCACCTGGGCAGCGAGCGGCACCCCTGCACCGCGGAACTTCGGCACCAGTCCGACCCACGTGCCCAGCCGAACCTTGGCGACGTCACGCGGACCCATCGAAGTGCAGACCTTCTCACCGTAACGCTCGCGCACCGCGTCGAGTCGTGCATCACTGAACGAACCGATGCACACCCGTTCAAACAAATCGTCACGGTCGAGCCGAGCGAGTAGATGCGGCAGCGCATGATCACTCTTACAGTCGATGTTGAATCGCGCCTCGGGCCAAGCCGACAACAACTCGTCGAGACGTGGAATCGGCTCGCGACCCGAAACTCGCGCACGTGAGACCTGCTCTGCGGTCATCTCACGGATGAGACCCGGAGTGCCGCAAGTGCGCTGCAAGTCGGGATCGTGAAACGCGAACAGCATTCCGTCACTGGAGGCGTGCACGTCAGTCTCCATGTAGCGATAGCCGAGCGAATAGGCGTGCGCGAACGCCGGCATCGTGTTTTCGGGGTGTTCGCTCGCACCACCTTGGTGGGCGAATGCGATGGGCAGTGGCCCGGCAAGAAACGGGTGGCTCACTGCGATTCCGTCAACACCGGTTCCGTCAACATCCGCTCCGTCACTTCCGACTGGTCAACGTAGATCGTTCAAATTGAGCGACCCGCGTTCTTCCAGTACTCGTCTTTCAAGAGACGCTTGTACAACTTGCCCGTTGGATGACGCGGCAGCTCGGCGCGGAAGTCGACGGTGCGCGGGCACTTCAGGTGCGCGAGATACTCGCGACAATAGGCGATCAACTCTTTGGCGAGCGCCGCCGCCTCGGCGGGCGATTCGGGCATCGCGACGGGTTGCACCACGGCCTTCACTTCTTCGCCAAAATCTTCGTTGGGGACGCCGAACACCGCCACGTCGACCACCTTCGGATGGTTGATCAGCACGTTCTCGGCTTCTTGTGGGTAGATGTTCACACCGCCGGAGATGATCATGAACGCTTTGCGGTCGGTGAGATACAGGAACTTGTCGGCATCGATGTATCCGATGTCGCCGAGCGTGCTCCAGCCGCGGCCCTTCGGATCGCGCGACGACTTCGTTTTCTCGGGATCGTTGTGGTACTCGAACACCGCCGGCGACTCGAAGAACACCGTGCCGGTCTCACCCACGGGCAACTCGATGCCATCCTCGTCGAGAATGTGCAGGATGCCCGAGATCGCCTGGCCGACGGTGCCCGGGTGCGCGAGCCACTGCTCGGAATTGCAGTAGACGAAACCGTTGCCTTCAGTGCCGGCGTAGTACTCGTGGATGATTGGCCCCCACCACTCGATCATCTTGCGCTTCACTTCGACAGGGCAGGGCGCGGCGGCGTGAATAACCGTCTTTAGCGTCGACACGTCGTACTTCTTGCGCTCGGCATCCGGCAGTTTGAGCATGCGCACGAACATCGTGGGCACCACTTGGGTGTGCGACACCTTGAATTTCGGGATTGCGGCGAGGTACTCGTTCTCGTCGAAGTGCTCCATGATCACCGTCGTGCCGCCGAGACGATGCACCGCCATGTTGAAGCGCAGTGGTGCGGCGTGATACAGAGGCGCAGGCGAGAGGTAGACGGTCTGCTCGTTGAACCCGAAGACGAACTGCGCGAGCATCAGGAGTCCGGGTGGAGTGCCGAGCGGCTCGGGCTTGTACACGAACGACACACCCTTGGGTCGTCCCGTCGTGCCGCTCGAGTACAACATGTCGGTGCCCTCGAAACGCTCGGCGAGCGGCGTCGGTTGGTGTGCGGCGATGCTCGACTCAAATGAGTCGTAGTTGGTGCTCGAGCCGTCGAGCATGTATCGGGCGGCGACGTTGGGCGTGGCGGCAACGATGCCCTCGGCTTGTTCCGACTTGTACTTCGAGGTGATGAACACCTTCGCGCCGCAGTCGTTGATGATGTACGACAGCTCGTCGTTGTTCAACCGACTCGAACAGCACGTGTAGACGAGCCCGGCGTAGTGGCAGCCCCAGACCACCTCGAAGAACCGTGGATGGTTCTCCAGACAGATGGCCACATGATCGCCTGGCTTCAAGCCGTGACTGGCCATGAGACGGCTGACACGGTTGGCGCCCTCGTCGAGCTGACGGTAAGTGAGTGTGACGCCGCTCGACGCCATCGTGACGGCTGCGCGGTCGGGTGCGGTTTCGGCGATTTTTCCTGGGAACATGGTGAGAGAAAAGGTAGCCCAGCGTGTACCCTCGCAACATGCCCACAGAGACGCTCGCCGCCACCGCCGACGAAAAGCACGTCATCGACCTCGTCGAGGATCTGCTCGCCAAATACCCGCCCGCTTCAACCGAAGCCGTCAGTTTCCTCGGGGCCCAATACGACGCTGGGCTGGCATGGGTCAACTTTCCGGTCGGATTCGGTGGCCTCGGGCTGTCGCCCAAGTACCAGAAAATCGTGAACGAACGGGTCGCCGCAGTCGGCGGGCCAAACGCCTATTACCGCAATCCGATCGGCTACGGCATGTGTGGGCCGACGGTGGTGGAGTGGGGTAGCGAGGCCCAAAAGAAGCGCTATCTCCGTCCGCTGTTCACCGGCGAAGAAGTGTGGTGCCAGTTGTTCTCCGAGCCGGGCTCGGGCTCCGACTTTGCGGGGCTGAGCGGCAAGGCCGTGCGCGACGGTGACGAGTGGCTGGTGAACGCGCAGAAGGTATGGACCACGCTCGCGCACGTGTCGCGTTTCGGTCTGCTCGTCGTGCGCACCGACCCCGAGGCGGTGAAGCATGCAGGGCTCACCGCGATGGTGGTTGACATGCACGCACCCGGGGTCGAGGTGCGGCCGCTGCGCCAGATGACCGGCGAGGCGGAGTTCAACGAGGTGTTCTTCACCGATGCGCGAGTGCCCGCGGCGGAGACGCTCGGCAAGCCGGGTGATGGTTGGCGCGTGTCGCTCACCACGCTCATGAACGAGCGCGTTGCAATCGGCGGAATCATTCCGCCAAAGGCATCTGGCCCGATTCGTGAGGCACTGAAGTTGTGGGACCGCATGCCCGCCGAGCGCAAGACCACCGCCGTGCGCGACGATCTCATGCGGCTGTGGATTCGCGCCGAGTTGCTGCGGCTAACGAACATTCGCGCGGGTCAGATGCGAAAAGTCGGCGCGCCGGGCCCCGAAGGATCGATCGGCAAGATGGCGAGTGCGGATCTCAACAAGGACACCTACGCGTTCTGCATGCAACTGCTCGGTGCCGACGGCATGCTCTACGGCGAGTACGGCATGGTGCGCCCAAGCACCGCGATGGGGCCGGTCGATGCGTTGCAAAAAGCGTTCTTGCGCAGCCGCGCAAACAGCATCGAGGGCGGTACGAGCGAAGTGATGCGCAATATCCTCGGCGAGCGCGTGCTCGGGCTGCCTGGCGATGTGCGAGTCGACCGTGACAAGCCGTGGAGCGCGGTGCCGCGCAACTAATCGCGGGGAAGGTTGCGACGGTCCTTATTAACGGCGCGTGTTTACGACGCGAGTGCTGCCAGCACGGCACTTGCACTGAGCGATCGGTCGTCGTGGCGCGGTCGCGCAGCCAGTGAGCCGCCCGTCATCACGGTGATCGATTCTTCGAGCGCCGACTGCAGCTCGCGTATGTGGCGCGGGGGCGGAAAGTATTCGTCTTCGTCGGTGGCGCGTACCTCGTGGCAGCCGAGTCGCGGCGCGAGATGTTCGATCACTTCAACCACCAACTCTTCGGGCGCCGAGGCACCGGCAGTCACGCCGACCACGCCCTGGAGGTCGTGCGGCAACTCGCTGGCTTGATTGACTCGCAGCACGCGCGGGCAGCCGATGTCGCGGGCAAGTCGTTCGAGTGCGCGGGTGTTGCTCGAGTTCTCAGACCCGATCACGACCATCGCGTCGACCTGTGATGCGATCTTGGTGAGTGATGCTTGGCGATTGGTGGTGGCAAAGCAGAGGTCACTGCGACCAGGGGTCCACACCGCAGGGAAGCGTTCTTTCACCGCCACGGCGACTCCTTCCCATTCGCGATGCGACAGAGTCGTCTGCGCCAAGAGCGCGACAGGCTCGTCGAATTCGGGCAGAGCAGCCACTTCCTCGAGAGTCTCCACGCGCGAAATTGCGTTGGGTGCAACGGCCATCGTGCCAACGGCTTCTTCGTGTCCTTCGTGGCCGACATACACGATTCGAAAACCCTTTCCTGCGCGGGTGCGCACTTCGTGGTGCACTTTGGTGACGAGAGGGCAGACCGAATCCACCATGTAGCTTCCGCGTTCACGCGCGGCCGACACCACCGCGGGTGCAGAGCCGTGCGCCGACAGCATCACTGGGCGCCCGACTGGCACTTGCGTGATGTCGTCGACGAACACGACCCCGCGTTGCGTGAAGCGATCGACCACGATGCGGTTGTGCACGATTTCGTGGTAGCAATACACCGGCGATTCGAAAGTGCGAACCATCCACGCGAGCGCCTTGATTGCCATCTCGACACCGGCACAGAATCCGCGCGGCGACGAAAGCAACACTTTGTCGACCGTCATCGTCGTCTCAACCGTACCGTCCCCGATGATGGATAACCTGAACGAGTGACGAGTGTTGACGCGCGCAAGAGCGTCGTCATCGTGGGTCGCCCGAACGTGGGCAAGAGCACGCTCTTCAACCGATTCCTCGGCGAGCAGGCCGCCATCGTCGAGGACACACCCGGCGTCACCCGCGACCGCCACACCCGGGAGGTGGAGTGGTGCGGGCGCTATTTCAACGTGGTCGACACCGGCGGCTGGATGCCGGGCGGCAGCGCTCTCGACTCAAAGGTAAGTCGCCAGGTGGAGTCCGCGGCGCGTGGGGCAGACCTGGTCGTGTTTCTCGTCGATGCGACGGTAGGGCTCATCGACGACGACGAGGCCATCGCGGCTTGGCTGCGCACCACGGGTCGACCGATCCTGCTGGTCGCCAACAAGGTCGACGGACCAAACGCCGAGACCGACCTGTGGCAGTTCTTGTCGCTTGGCCTCGGTGATGCGGTGCCGGTGTCGGCGATCCACGGACGAAAGTCGGGCGACCTGCTCGACGCAATCGTGGATCAGTTGGAACTTGCGGTCGATACGACCGACACCGACGCGGGCTACGTGCGCGACCCGCAAACCAAGGAGCCTCGTGTGGCGATCGTCGGGCGGCCCAACGTGGGCAAGAGCACGCTCTTCAACCGCTTGGTCGGCGAAGAGCGGTCGATTGTGCACGACATGGCGGGCACCACGCGCGACGCGATCGACACGCGCATCGAGACACCCGACGGCCCCATCGTCTTCGTCGACACTGCCGGCATGCGGCGGCGTAGCAAGGTGGAGCGGGGCACCGAGTACTACTCGATCATCCGTGCGCTGCGTGCGGTCGACGAAAGCGACATCGCGCTCCTCGTCATCGATGCCACCGAAGGAGTCACCAGTCAAGACCAACGTCTGGCCGAGCGCATTGATGCCAGCGGATGCCCGATCGTCGTCGTGCTGAACAAGTGGGAATTGCTCGATGCCGAGCGGCGCGAAGCGGTCGAGATCGAAGTGACTCGCCGGCTGTATTTCATCGGTGATTCGCCGATCGTGCGTCTGTCGGCACTCACGGGCAAGAACGTGCACCGTCTGGCGCCACTTCTCACTGATGCGATCACCAATTACCACCGACGGGTGCCCACGAAAGACGTGAACCGCGTGCTCGCGGCTGCGCAGCAGAAGCAACCTGCCGGCCCCGGTGCTCGCGTGCTGTACGCGCTGCAGGGTGCGGTTGATCCGCCGACATTCACGCTCTTCGTCAACCGCGAACTCCCGCAGGCCTACCTGCGGTATCTCGAGCGCGCGATTCGTGAGGCGTTCGACTTCGGTTCGACGCCGATCAAATTGCGGGTGCGCACACGGTCAGAGCAGGGCTAATGTTCGCCGACCGACACGGAGGCTTGTAGCCATGCCGTGGTGCGAGCCGTGCTCTCGCTATTTCGCTCCGTCGGCGATGACACCCGAAGGCAACTGTCCGAATTGTGGCCGTGCAATCGACACGGCGAATGTGGTCACATCATCCCGCGCAGACGGAGCTCTACGCCCGAGCGATGCGCCGACACTCAGCGAGTTGTCGAAGATGAGTGGCGAGAAGGCGCCCTGGCACTTCAAACTGCTGATGGCGATGCTCGTGTTGTATCTGGGGTGGCGCATCGTGGCGCCGTTCGTCAACTGAGCCGAAACCTTCTCACAACGGCGCATTCGGTAGCCTCGGGGTGCCGTAGTTACGGGCTGTGGCGCAGCTTGGTTAGCGCGCTTGTCTGGGGGACAAGAGGTCGGGAGTTCAAATCTCCCCAGCCCGACGATGTGCGGGCGTTTTGTCGCCACGACGGCACCACAGCAACTTGCCTCGTTGTTCGACGCCGTGCTCGACGATGCGCCCGACACAGTGCGCGACACAGTGCCCGGCACAGTGCGCGACACAGTGCGCGACACAGTACCGACCGAGTCCTTCAGTCCGAACTACAACGTGGCTCCCACCACGCAAGTGACCACGCTGGCGTTCGAAGAGCGTCGCGTGTTGCGCAGCGCCCACTGGGGCCTCTTGCCCGCTTGGTCAAAGGACCGTTCGCGCGCCTCGAGCATGATCAACGCCCGACGAGAGACGCTGACGCAGAAGCCGAGCTTCCGACCGCTCCTGGCTGCGCACCGGTGCGCGCTGCTCGTCGACGGCTACTACGAATGGCGCACGACGGGTATCGATCCGAAGGCGAAGTATCCCAAGCAGCCGTACCTCATCCGCTCGCACGACTCAGTACCCCTTGCCCTCGCTGGTTTGTGGACCACGTGGCGCGACCCGGAGCGTGACCTTGCTCTGGTGCGTAGCTGCGCCATCATCACGACGAGCCCGAACGAAAAGCTCGCGGCGATCCATGACCGTATGCCCTGCGTGCTCGATGGTGACGATCTTGAAGAGTGGCTCGCACCCGGCGATGCGCCGTTGCATCTCTTGCGAATGGCCGGCGAAGATCGCCTCGTGGCGTTCACGGTGAGCACCGACGTGAACAGCGTGCGAAACAAAGGCGCGCACCTCATCGAGCCGGTACGAACCACGCTGTTCTAATTCGAGCCCGACTACGAGGCGTCGCGGACGAACTTCTAGACGGCGCCGTCGATGCCGTCTGCTCGAAGTTGGGCGGCGAGCCTCGCGGCGGCCGCGGCGAGCGCATCGGCTGGCACGTTGCGCTGCTGTCGGGAGAAGTCGAGATCAGCCATCGCGTCGGCTGGAATGCAGTGCAGATGGCAGTGGTTGACCTCGAAACCGGCAATCACGAGTCCCACGCGCGCTGCACCGAATGCGGCACGCTGCGCCAGACCCACTTTGCGGGCTACATCGAAGAGGTGTTTGTTCAGCTCGGTGGGAACGTCGATCCAGTGGTCATGGGGCTCGCGCGGCACGACGAGCGCATGGCCAGTCGTGATCGGGGCGATGGTCATGAACACGACGCACTGCGTGTCTTTGTAGGCGAAGTGTCCGGGGAGTTCGCCAGAAATGATGCGCTCGAACAACGACGGCACGAGCCAGACGATACTTCATGCGCAAGTGCGAACTAGCGTTGTCGTGCGATGGGCCGCCTCGCTACGTGGCCCAATCTCGTGACGCTCGTGCGGCTCTTGTGCCTGCCAATCTTCCTGTGGCTGTTGTTCGCGCGTGAGCAACGCGAAGCCGCCGCCTGGCTGCTCGGTGCTCTCGGCGCCACCGACTGGGTCGACGGCTGGCTGGCGCGACGACTCGACCAGCGCAGCGATTTCGGGGCGGTTTTCGATCCAGCGGTCGACCGATTGCTCTTCATCGTCGGCGTCGGGTCAATCGTGATCGACGGCTCGGTACCTGGCTGGTTCGGTTGGTCGGTCGTTGCTCGCGAGGTGTTCGTGGCGGCGCTCATGGTCGGGGGTACCGCGCTCGGCATGCCGCGATTTGCGGTGAACCAATGGGGTAAGAACTACACGTTCGCTTTGATGTTTGCCTTTCCGTTGTTGCTCATCGGGGCGAGCGATGCGGGATGGGCCTTGGGTGGGCGCAATGCAGGCTGGGCCATCGGCGTACCGGGTCTGATCTTGTGCCACGCCACCGCGGTCGCCTACGTGCCGATGGTGGTGCGCGGCGTGCAAAGTGCGCGAACTGCCAAGCAGTAGCGACCGATCGGCTCCGAACTGCGAACGGAGTCTCAACCTGAGGCTACGGTTGAGGCATGATCATCCCGAACGACCTTTCGTACACCGCCCAGCACGAATGGGTGAAGATCACCGACGGGGTCGCGCGCATCGGCATCACCGACTATGCGCAGGATGCGCTCGGCGACGTCGTCTTCGTCGGCGTGCCGTCGCTTGGCGCGAGCGTCGCTGCCGAGCAATCATTCACCGAAGTTGAGAGCACCAAGAGCGTCTCAGATATCTACGCCCCGGTGAGCGGAACGGTCACCGCCGTCAACGACGTGCTCACGACCCAACCTGAGTTGCTGAACAAAGACCCCTACGGCGCGGGGTGGATCTGTGAAATCACCATTGCTGGGGCGGCTCCCGCTCTGCTCGATGCCACTGCCTACGCCCGACTCGTCGGAGCCTGACTCGCACCATGCAATACGTGTTTTGCAACCACTGTGGCCATCGCAACCCGCCGTCGTCCACCTTCTGCTCGTCGTGTGGCGCGGTGCTCGACAAGCCGAGTCTGCGCACCAATGTGCTGCCCAAGACCGATCCGCTCCTGGACGGCATAAAGGACGACGACAACGCGGTGGTGCACGCGGGGGAGGTGGATCCCGGAGAAGTGATGCTCGTGGTGCGCCAGGGCCCGGAGATCGGTACGCGGTACACCTTGCACGGCGACAGCGTGTCGGTTGGGCGAGTACCCGACAACGACATTCAACTCGACGACTTCACCGTCTCGCGTCAGCACGCCGTCGTGGTGCGCGAAAACCAAGACTGGATACTGCGGGACCTGGGATCGCTCAACGGCACTTACGTGAACAACGAGCGAGTCGACGAATGCGTCGTGCGCCACGGCGACGCGCTGCAGATAGGTCGTTTTCACCTCGTCGCCTTTTTCGGGTGAACGCGGTGCCCGAGCACTTCTACACCATCGGCGAGGTGCTCGCTCTGTTGCTCGAAGAGTTCCCCGACGTCACCATCTCCAAGATCCGCTTCCTGGAAAGCCAAGGTCTCATCACCCCTGAGCGCACCAGCGCGGGCTACCGCAAGTTCACCAAACCTGAAGTTGAACGACTGCGCTTCATCCTGCGCGAGCAGAAGGACAACTTCTTGCCGTTGCGAGTGATTCGTGACCGCCTTGAAGGAGAAACCGGTGAGTCGCTGCTGCGACCCGATGATGTGACCGACCCGAGCATGCCGCGCGGGGTGCGCGTGCCGTCGCCCGGGCATCCGGCATCACGTCGCACCGATACGAGTGGTGCATCATCGTCGAGCGTGTCCGACTCGCGCGCGGCAATTGGTGTCCCGCACTCCCGCACCGCTTCGCGTCAGCGACCAGAGCATCTCACCAAGTACGACATGCTCGAGGCAACCGGTGTCGATGCTGCGATGCTCGCCGAACTTGAGAAGATGCGTTTCGTGCGCCCGCAGATGCTGGGCAACGATGCGTTCTACGATGCAACCGACCGCGACATCGTGCATCTGGCGGGCCGGCTCGCCGCCCTCGGTGTGGCGCCGCGTACGTTGATGGCGTGGAGATTGTCCGCCGAGCGCGAAGCTGATGTGTTCGAGCCGATTGTGCGAATGGCGCAGTCGGCGCAGGGTGCCGACGAGCAACACGATGCAATGAAGCTGCTCGACGATCTCATCGCGCTCGGCGAGGAATTGCGCACGGCGCTCTTGCGTAGCGTGACCAAGGGCATTCGAGACTCCAGCGCCAGTTGAGGCGCTTTCGTCGTTGCTACGCTGACGCCATGAGCGGGTCTGGAAGCGACGCCGTTGAAGTCGAACTCGTCGGTGTGGCTGCCGACGCTCCGTCGCGCGTGCCGATCATGCACCTGCGCGAACAGTCGGGCGAGCGTCGGGTGCTCAGCATTTTCATCGGCGTGGCCGAGGCCAGCGCCATCCGTCTCGTGCTCGATGGTCGCCAGCCACCGCGACCGCTCACGCACGATCTGCTCGTCAACGTGTTCGAAGAATTCGGCGCACATCTCAACCGTGTCGTGATCACCGAGGTGCGTGAGAGGACTTATTACGCCGAGTTGCAGATGGTGCATAACGGACAGCGCTATGCCATCTCGTGTCGCCCGTCAGACGCGGTTGCCATTGCCGTGCGCGCTGACGTGCCCATCACCGCCAGCCGCGAGCTGCTCGACGAGGTCGGTGTAGTGGTCGATGAGAACGAAGCCCAGGAAAACGCCGAGATTTTGGACGAATTCCGCGACTTCATCGACTCCATCAACCCCGAGGACTTCCAAGAGAAGTAGTCCGGCGTGCCCGCAAGGTTGCGCAGCGCCAGATGCGGCGCATAGCGTAAGACTCCCATGGGAGTTGGGCGGTCAAACCACGCTGCGTCGTTGCGCACGTTCAGCGGCGTGCAAGCAGCCGGCGTCGTCGGCATCTCGTATCGCCAACTCGACTATTGGGCGCGCACCGACCTCGTGCGACCGTCGGCGACTGACGCTTCAGGGAGCGGCACGCGTCGTGAGTATGTGTATCGCGACCTGCTCGAGCTAAAAGTCATCAAGAACCTGCTCGATGCGGGCATCAAGTTGGAGTCGGTGCGTGACGTGTTCGCCTATCTTCGCCGGCATGTGGCCACCGACGTGGCATCTGCGCACATCGTCATCAGCGGGAAGTCGGTGGTGCTGTGCGACGGCGAGCATCTCGTCGACGTGGTGCGCAACGGACAGGGCGTACTCAACGTTCTGCCGCTCGCGACGGTGAAGCAGGAAGTCGACGCAAAGATCGTGGAATTGAAGAGGGCCGAGTCCGCCGCCATCTCGTCGATGGCCACGACAACCGCATCACTCGCCGCGTCGGCTCGCTCGCGCAGCAATACCCGGTGACAGCGTCATCCGGCAACAGCAAGGCCCGGTGACATGGTGACGAGCGAGAGGCGCTCGCCGCTCGACGCACTGCACCGAGAGCTCGGCGCCAAGCTCGTGCCGTTCGGTGGCTGGGAGATGCCGCTTTCGTACCCGGGCGGCACGGTTGCCGAGCATCTCGCATGCCGCAACGACGCCGCGTTCTTCGACGTCTCGCACCTCGGCACCGTTCGCGTCGAGGGCGAGGGGGCCTTGGAGTTGCTGCAGCAGTCCTTTACCAACGACCTGCGAAAGATTGCGCCGGGTCGTGCGCAGTACACGCACTCATGCAACGACCGCGGAGGAGTGGTCGATGACATCATCGTGTGGTGGGTCGCTCCACGAATCTTTGACGTGATGCCCAATGCCTCCAACACGGCGTCGATTCGTGCGGTGATCGGCGGCGACGACACCACATCGACCCGCGCGGTGCTCGCCGTGCAAGGTCCGCAAGCACGACAGCGTCTCGCGACCTTCGCTCCCGAAGCTGCGGGCATCAAACGTTTTTGTGTCGAGCGAGTCAATGTGCTCGGTGTCGAATGCGTGGTGGCGGGTACCGGCTACACCGGCGAAGACGGGGTGGAGATCGCCGTGCCGGTGGCACACGCCGAGCGCGTGGCGCGTGCACTCATCGCAGCCGGCATCGCGCCATGCGGGCTGGGTGCGCGAGACACGCTGCGTCTGGAGGCCGCTCTGCCGCTGCACGGACACGAATTGTCGCCCGACATCACCACACTCGAGGCTGACCTCGCCTGGGTGATCGGGTGGAACAAGCCCGATTTCCGCGGTAAGTCGGCCCTCGCGGCCCAGCAGGCTGCCGGTGTGCCCCGAGTGTTGTGCGGTCTGCGCACCACGACCCGCCGCCCGCCGCGTGATGGTGCGCGGGTGAAGCTCGAGGGTCGCGACGTGGGTGTGGTAACCAGCGGAAACTTCTCGCCGGTTCTCGGCGTCGGAATCGCCCTGGCGCTGGTCGAACCAGTGGTTGGCGCAATCGGCACGGAGTTGCAGTTGACGGTTCGCGACACCCTGCTCGATGCGACCGTGGTGCAGCGGCCGTTTTTGAAGCGCTAGCGCGCCGGCGTATCAGAAGTCGTCGAATTCGGCTGGCTCGTGGCCGGCGGCTTTGGCGTCAGGTTCGCCACCGCCTTGCCGGCGAGCGAGGGTAAGAAATTGATCAACGAACCCGCCTGGTCGGCCATGCCAGCAATACGCCGAATCGGGTCTTCGACGTCGTCGAGCAAGCGGTTCACGCGCGAGGCCGCCTGATTCAGGTTGTCCATCGTCGCCCCCACATTCTCCAGCGCCACGATCAATGCCTCGACGGTGCGGCGTCCCTGTTCGGCGAGTTTCACGCCTTCTCCGACGGGGTCGATGTTGCGCAGTAGCGCCAGCACGTCACCAATCAGTTTCTGGATGTCGAGCGGCGGAGGCGTGGTGTTCGACACGCCTCAACGGTAGTCGGGCGAAGCGAGGGCCTCGAGTGGCTCGCAAGAACACACGAGGTTGCGGTCGCCGTGCGCTGCGTCGATGCGCGACACGGGCGGGAAGTATCCACGCGAGTTGAGCGATGCGAGCGGGAAGAGCGCGAGGACGCGGTCGTATGCCCTGTTCCATTCGCCGGCGACATCGAACACCGTGTGCGGTGCATGACGCAGCGGAGAGTCTTCGACCGTCCATTCGCCCGACTCCACGCGCGCGATCTCACCGCGGATGGCGATCATCGCGTCGCAGAAACGGTCGAGTTCGGCGCGCGACTCGCTCTCGGTCGGCTCGATCATGAGGGTTCCGCCGACGGGGAAACTCATCGTCGGCGCATGGAAACCAAAATCCATCAGTCGCTTGGCAACGTCGTCGACAGAGACGCCCGTGCGCTTGGTGATGTCACGCAAGTCGATGATGCACTCGTGGGCGATCAATCCGTTCGCTCCGGAGTACAGCGTTGGGAAGTGATCGCGCAATCTGTGCGACACATAGTTGGCATTGGCGATTGCTTGCGCGGTGGCGTTGCGCAGGCCGTCGGGACCCATCATTCGCACGTAGACCCACGAAATCGGCAGGATGCTGGCCGAACCGAAGCGTGCCGCCGAAACCGGCCCGACCGTGTGCGTCGAGCCGTCGCTGGCGAGTGGATCGCCGGGCAAGAACGCGGCGAGATGGTGGCGAACTGCGACTGGTCCGACGCCGGGGCCGCCACCCCCGTGCGGAATACAGAACGTCTTGTGCAAGTTGAGGTGGCTCACATCAGCACCGAACAACCCGGGTTTGGCGACGCCGACCAAAGCGTTGAGGTTGGCTCCATCGACGTACACCTGGCCGCCATGGCGGTGTACCACGGCGCAGATCTCACCGACCGCGGCCTCGAAGACACCGTGCGTCGACGGGTAGGTGATCATGAGCGCTGCGAGTCGATCGGCGGCCGACTCGCACTTGGCGGTGAGGTCGGCGAGATCCACGTTGCCCTCGTGGTCGCACGCGACCACGACCACGTCCATGCCGGCCATCACCGCACTGGCGGCGTTCGTGCCGTGCGCGCTGCTAGGGATGAGGCACACGGTGCGCTGGTGGTCGCCGCGGCTCGCGTGGTACGCGCGAATTGCCAGGAGTCCGGCGAACTCGCCCTGGCTGCCCGCGTTGGGTTGCAAGCTCACTGCGTCGTAGCCGGTGACCGCGCACATCATGCGCTCGAGTTCGCGAACGAGGCGTTCGTAGCCGCGCGTATCGCGCTCGGGCTGGTGGGGGTGGATGTCGGCGAACTCGCGCCACGTGACGGGGATCATCTCGGTGGTGGCGTTGAGTTTCATCGTGCACGAACCGAGCGGAATCATCGTGCGGTCGAGGGCGAGATCCTTGTCGGCGAGACGGCGCAGATGGCGCAACATCTCGGTCTCGGTGCGATGCTTGCGGAAGACCGCCTGGTGCATGAAGTCGTCGCTGCGCAGCAGATCGTCGGCGACGGCGAGTTGCAACGTGCGCTCTTGCACTTGGCTCGTGCTCGTCGTGACGCCAAAGCACGCGAGAACATCGACGACCAGTGCGGCATCCGTGGTTTCGTCGAACGAAAAGCCCACTGCGTGGTCGTTGATGCGACGCAGCGCGATGTTGCGTTGCTCGGCCTCGGCGTGCACACGCACTGCGTCGAGGTCGTGCACGGTGACGGTGTCGAAACGCGAGCCGGGTTCGATGCGCCCGACACCCTGCTGGCGCAGGAGCGCGAGGGCCGCGTGGGTGAGTGCGCTTGTTCGTCGTGCGATGGCCTGCAGGCCGTCACGCCCGTGCCACGCGGCATAGAAGCCCGAGATGTTGGCAAGCAGAGCCTGCGCGGTGCAGATGTTCGAGGTGGCCTTCTCGCGCCTGATGTGTTGTTCGCGGGTCTGCAACGCGAGCCGTAATGCGGGGCGCCCAGCCGTGTCGGTGCTGACACCAACGAGCCGACCGGGCAACGAGCGAGCAAAGCGCTCGTTGGCGGCGAGGAATGCGGCATGTGGTCCACCGAAACCCATCGGCACGCCGAAGCGCTGCGCGCTGCCGACAGCGATGTCAAACCCCAGTGATGCCGGCGTGGTGATGATGGTGCTGGCGAGCGGATCGGTCACGCACACGCTCACACCGCCTCGTTGACGCGCAGCGTCGACCACGGCGCGCACCTGTGCATCGGGCGCGATGAGTCCGCTTGACGATGGGCGCGATACCACCGTGCAGAACCCATCGAGCGCGACCAGAGCATCGATTGGCGCGGTGCGCACGACGATGCCGACCGGGGTGCAGCGTTCGCGCAGTACCGAGAGATGTTGCGGATGAATGTCGTCGTGCACGGCAACAACGCGGCTGTCGCAGCGCGCAGTGCGACGTGCCATGGTGACTGCTTCTGCGATGGCAGTGGACTCGTCGAGCAGCGACGCGTTCGCGATGTCGAGCCCGGTGAGCTCGGTGATGAGCGTTTGGAAGTTGAGCAGCGCCTCGAGGCGGCCCTGGCTGATCTCGGGCTGGTAGGGCGTGTAGGCGGTGTACCACGCAGGGTTCTCCAGCACGTTGCGCAACACGACTGGCGGAGTGATGGTGGGGTAGTAGCCGGTGCCGATGACGCAGCGCCGCACCACATTCGCCGAGGCAATCTCGCGCAGTTCGTCGAGCACCGCGGTCTCCGACACTGCGGGCGGCACGTCAAGGGCGTCGCGAACGAGGATGCTGCCTGGCACCACGGCACGGAGAAGCTCGTCGTTGTTGTCGAAGCCGAGCACACGGGCGATTTCCACCCGCTCGGCGGCATTCGGGCCGATGTGACGCGACTCGAAACTCATGATGACCTCTCGTGGCGACCGTGGTGGTGGCAGGGCGCAACGCGACTTGCCACCCCTGCTGTCTTTTTCACCTGAGAGCTTCCGCGGCGAACCGCGTTTCCCCGTCGGTGGAGGAGAGGTCAGTCTCCTCGCTTTCCAGCGTTGCCAGTCGACTCGGTTCGGGTACCTGAGAGGTTCCGGGGCGGTTGCTCCTTCGGTGTGATGACGCACCGGACGTGCGCTTCACTCTCCCGAGACGGCTATGGCACCCAAAAGTGTAGTTCGCGGTCCCCATGTGTCCGCGACGCAACGAGTCACCTAGTGTTGCGACCATGGCCACACCAAACATCTCCTCCCGCGCGTTGTGCGACGCAGTCAGCCCGTTCTTTTCTGACCTCGGTAGCAAATACATGCTCGACCCAGCCACGGCAGAGATCGGCAAGGCAGCGGGCTACTCCGACGGATTCTCGTTCTACTTCGCCGGACGCGGTGGTGTGCTCGGCGACGTCGATGCCGACGTGGTGTATTCGGCATTTTGCTTCTTCGACCAGAACCTCACGCGCAAGATGTGGGAACGCGGAGTGCAGGTCGAAGGCGCGCGCAAGGCCGGCACGCGATACTCCGGCGCCGCTGATGAGTGGGGCAAGGCGCACCTCGGCGGGTTCAAGAACGCGACACGTTTCAACGAGCTCGCTGAGAAGGTTGTTCGTTCGGTCGACCCGGCCGGCGTCACGCTCTTTGCCGGGTTGCGCGCCGAGAAGTTGTCGGAAAACCCGCACGCCCGTGCCTACCGACTCGTCACGTGGCTACGAGAGTTGCGCGGTTGCCTGCACATCAACGCGGTGGTCGCCGCAGGACTGACCCCGATGGAAGCGGTGCTCACCGCAGAGAACGGTGAGTTCTTCGCCAAATTGCACGGTTATGCCGCGCCTTACCCCGATGTGTCGCATCTCAAGGGTCGTCGTGACGCCGCAGAAGAGACCACCGCCCAACTGATGGCCGACGTATACGAAAAGTCGCTCTCCCCGGCTGAGTGCGCAGAGTTTGCCGCGTTGACGGCCGAGTTGAAGTCGTCAGTCGCCTAAGCCGTGCCTCGCCGACCAAGTGGCGCCGCAGTCGCGGCCATGGTGGTGTTGGTCTTGGCGATGACGGCGTGCTCGGTGCCAGCACCGCAGACCCTCGACTGCGCGGATGGACGCTCGGTGTACACATGCAAAGCGAAGTTCAGCGACGGAAAGTCGCGCAGCATCGTGTTCGTCGAATCGGCTCTGCCCGAGCAGATGGTGCTCGACATTGCGACGACCAACGATGACTTCGGCAATCCGTTCTGCGTCACCCTGTACGACAATGCCACCGCCACCTTCGTGGACGGGGAGTGCTGACCAAGTCATCTGCCAGAGCGCGTCGCGCGCTGACGGGATACCTCGACTTCAGGCGCCGACGCAGCGGTTGGTGATCGAACCGATTCCGTCAATGGTCGAAACGAGAGTGTTGCCGGGGGCCAAGAAGCGCGGCGGCTTGCGCGCCCCGCCGACCCCGCTCGGAGTGCCGGTGTAAATCACGTCGCCGGGCAGCAACTCGACGATGGCCGAAAGATACGCGACCAGCGCCGGCACCGGGAAGATGAGATCGTCGGTGTTCGTGCGCTGCACCTCTCCGCCGTCGAGCGAGCAGTGCATGGTGAGCGAGTCGCGGTTGGCAATGCTGCGGGCATCGAC
>Ga0172367_10001848_pt1 | contig 29974 bp, 40 predicted proteins | sample Lak10m_FD_114542 | JGI IMG/M metagenome (GOLD analysis project Ga0172367, IMG submission 114542) | Freshwater microbial communities from Kabuno Bay, South-Kivu, Congo - kab_022012_10m | ecosystem: Environmental > Aquatic > Freshwater > Lake | place: Democratic Republic of the Congo: South-Kivu...
AAATAACGCACTTTTATCATTTAGAAGACTAAAGTTAAACGCATGTTTAATTTAACAATGATTGATCCATGGCTTCAGCTAACTGTAATTTTTAATACAATTCTTGCTGCAATTCTTGGTTCAATTATTGGTTATGAAAGAGATCGTGCAGGAAAATCTGCAGGACCAAGAACAATGGCATTAGTTGCTTCTGCTGCTGCATTAGTTGTATCAATGGGAGAAATAATTAATTTAACTGCAAAATTCGGTGATCCAACAAGATCAATGCATGCAATCATTACTGGCATTGGATTTCTTGGAGCAGGATTAATTTTTTCTAATCAAGCAAAAGGAATTAAAGGTGTAACAACTGCAGCAACTGTTTTTGCAACAGCTGCTATGGGTTGTGGTGTGGGATTAGGTTTTCAATTAGCAGCAGCAGCTATGACTCTTGTAGTTATTGCAATTTTAAGATCAACTCAAGTTTTGGAAAGAACACTTCATTCTGGAAGTGACGATTAAGAGTTGTAATCAACTCTTCCATAACTTACTCTTTTTGCATAAATATTAGTTTTAGCAAGTCTTAATCCAGGACGTCTTGCATGCCAAATCTTTCCTTTACCGGCATAAATTGCTACGTGATAAACAGTTCCTTTTTTATTATGAAAGAAAACTAAATCTCCAACTTTTAATTCATCTCTACTTATTTTTGGTGTTTCTCTTCTCATATCTCTTGAAGTTCTGCTAAAAGTTACTCCAACTGGTTTCATAGCCCACAACACAAATCCTGAACAATCAAATCCATTAGTGGTTGTGCCACCTCGTCTATAACGAGTTCCTTTAACACTTGCTGCTCGATCTAAAACAACTGCAACTTTCTTTGCTCTTTCTTCATCCAAACCTTCACTAATTAATTCATCTGGATTGACTTCTTTTACTGTGTCTTCTTCAATTACTCCTTCTTCTTTTACAGGAGTATTACTTTCTTCTCTATTTATTGCTTCAAAAATTGCTTTCCATCCAAGTGGTCCTAAAACGGTGCCATCATCTGTGTCCCCTTGTACTTCATAAAATTCTGCGATAGCAGCTGTTGTGGCAGGTCCATATTTTCCATTAGCAACAGGAATTGGGTAACCAAGTTTGATTAAAGCTTTCTGTACATTTTTAACTGATTCATTTTCAACACCACGTGTTAAATTTTCAATGCCTGGGTAATCAGGAATTTCGTCAGCAAATGATGGCATTGGATAACCAGTTGTGATTAATAATGTGGCCAAAGTCGAGATCAATATTTTCTTCAACACCATTCCAAAATAACACAGGAATTTTCAAGCCTTGCTGCAATTTTTTCTATTTGTGGGAAGAATTTATTCAACTTTTGTGCTTAAAGTGACATATGTCTCCTCAAGTTGTTCATAATGCATTTCAATTTGTGCTTGATTGAAATAGCATGAATTTTGTGAAAATTGATAAATCTCAAATCAGTCATGCACTATATATATATGCATCATTCCTATGGTTTTCTCTCTTTACATAGGAGAGCTTCTTACTTTTCTATTTGTCTTTTCACTTATTTATGCTTTTTATAAACAACCTAAAAAGATTTCCCAAATTTGGTTAACTTCCGTCTTTTTACTCTGGATTGTTTATGGTTTAGCAGGACTAATTGGCTTAATTCCTTTAGCTGGTTAAGAAGGAAGTGAAGAAACCATTTGGTCATTTGGATTTGAGTCATTTATCTTCATGTTCTTTTTAGTGTTAATTCCAACCTTTATTGGTCGTTTAATCGGGAAAAGGTTTAAAAAAGTAAGAAAATAAAAGTAGTCAAGAATACATTTGGCAACTAATCTGTACTCATGCCTAGTGTGATGTGGTTTAGAAGAGATCTTCGACTCAATGACCATCCAGCCTTAAATGATGCAATAGATAGTGCTTTTGAAGATGGCGATAAAAATGTAGTAGCACTATTTAATATAGATCCAAAAGTATTTGATGATGCTGGAAATCCTTTAAAGGCATATCAAGATGCATCATTAAAATCACTAGATGAATCTTTAAATAATAATTTACTGATAAGACATGGTGATCCTAAAAAAGTAATAGTTGAAGTAGCAAAAGCTGCTAAAGCAAATACTGTTCACATCTCAGAAGATTTTGAACCATATGGGCGAAAAAGAGATGTAGAAGTAGAAAAAGAATTAGCAAAAAATGGTATAAAACTAATCAGAACTGGTTCTGCATATGCAGTAGCACCTTTTAGAGTCACAAAAGATGATGGAACTCCTTATCGAGTTTTCAATCCTTTTTATAGATCTTGGGTAAGTCATGGTTGGAGAAAACCTGCTCCTAAATTTAAAAAAGAACCAAATTGGATCAAACCACTAAAAAATGAAGGACGACCAAAGGTAACAAGTGAAATAGAAATACCTAAAGCTGGAGAAAAAAATGCTTTAGATTTGTTCACCAAATTTTTAAAATCAGGAATAAAAGGTTATGACCAAAATAGAAATAGGCCTGATTTAGAAGGAACTTCTAAATTAAGTATTCCTTTAAGATTTGGTGAAATACATCCCCGCACAATTTTGATGGAATTAAATGATTCCAAAGATCATGACACTTATAGAAAAGAGATCTGTTGGAGAGAATTTTATGCTGAAGTTTTAGCAACAGCTCCAGAAAGTGAAACTAAATCACTAGATCAAAAATGGGAATTAATGGGTTGGGATTTAGAAAAAGATTACAAACAAAAACTTAAAATTTGGCAAGAAGGTAAAACTGGTTTTCCATTAGTTGATGCTGGTATGCGTCAACTAAAAGAATCAGGTTGGATGCATAACCGAGTAAGAATGGTGGTTGCTTCCTTTTTAGTAAAAGATCTACATATTCATTGGCGACATGGTGCCGATTGGTTTATGAAACATTTACTTGATGGAGATATTGCGAGCAACTCTCATGGTTGGCAATGGACTGCAGGTTGTGGCACGGATGCATCTCCTTATTACCGAATATTTAATCCCATGATGCAAGCTGAAAAGTTTGATCCAAATGCTGATTATGTTCGTAAATGGATTCCTGAATTAAGACATCTTTTAGGAATCAATGCTCACACTCCTTGGGATCAAGCAGATGGCTACAAACATGGTTATCCAAAAAGAATGGTTGATCATCAAATAGAACGTGATGAAACTTTAAGAAGATATAAAGCAAGTAAAGGTGAAAAAGTTATTAAGGAGAAATTCTCTCGATAACCCAATCAGAATTATTTCTGGTGTAACGAATTCGATCATGCAATCTAGAAGGTCTGCCCTGCCAAAACTCCATACTAATTACACTTACTAAATATCCACCCCAATGATTTGGCATCGGAACTTCTTTTGGATATTTATCCATGAAATCTTTTACTTTGTCTTCTAATTCTTTTCTTGAACTAATAACTTCTGATTGATTACTAACCCAAGCACTAATTTGAGAACCATAAGGTCTAGTTTTAAAATAGTCTTTTGAATCAGCTTCACTTATTTCACTAGCTTTACCTTTAATAATTACTTGCCGGTGTAAATCAATCCAGGAAAATAAAAGAGTACATAAGGGATTTTCTTTTAAATCTTTTGCTTTATCTGAATTTTTATTAGTAAAGAAAATAAATCCTTTTTCATCAAATGACTTTAATAAGACATTTCTTAATCCGGGTTGACCTTTTTTATTACTTGTTGCTAAAACCATTGCATTTGGTTCCGGGATTTGTTTTGAAATTGCTTCATTCATCCAATTCTGAAATTGATTGAAGGGGTTGTTAGATATGTCACTTTCATTTAAATCTCCCTGCTCATAAGAGATTCTTAAAGATTCAAACCATTCATTCGAAGTTGACATAACCCGATTCCACCATGTGGAATTGATTAAGCAAAGATAGACTCACAAGCTTTCTTCATCTAGAAAGGCAAACAATGCCAGATTTCGTTCCAGGTCTGGAAGGAATTGTTGCCTTTGAAACCACAATTGCAGAACCAGATCGCGAGGGTGGAGCACTTAGATATCGCGGTGTAGATATTGAAGATTTAGTTGGTCGAGTTAGTTTTGGTCCTGTTTGGGGACTTTTAGTTGATGATAATTTTTCTCCAGGTTTACCAATTCCAGATCCACATCAAATTCCTGTAAAAACAGGTGACACCAGAGTTGATATTCAAAGTGCTGTGGCACAACTGGGTGCACGTTGGAAATTAAAACCAATTTTAGATATTGATCATGTTCAAGTTAGAGAAGATTTATCAAAAGTTACAGCAACAGCTTTAATGTATGTTGCTCAATCTGCCCGAGGAGATCAAACTCCAGTTTCTGAAGATCACATTGCTAAATCTTCAACTTCAGTTGAAAGATTTATGAAGAGATGGCGTGGAGAACCAGATCCAAAACATATAAAAGCAGTTGATGCTTATTTTGTTTCTGCAGCAGAACATGGCATGAATGCTTCAACATTTACCGCACGAGTAATTGCATCAACTGGAGCTGATGTTGCTGCATCAATTTCTGGAGCAATTGGGGCAATGAGTGGACCATTACATGGTGGTGCACCAAGTCGAGTTCTACACATGATTGAAGAAATTGAAAAAGGTGTTAATCCAGAAACTTATGTAAAACATTTACTTGATTCCAAAGAAAGATTAATGGGATTTGGTCACAGAGTTTATAGAGCACAAGATCCAAGAGCAAAAGTTTTAAGAAGAACAGCTAAAGAATTAGGTGCGCCTCGTTATGAAATTGCTGAAGCATTAGAAAAAGCAGCATTAAAAGAATTACATGAAAGACATCCTGAAAGAGTTTTGGAAACAAACGTTGAATTCTGGGCTGCAATTGTTTTGGATTATGCCCAAGTTCCTGCAAACTTATTTACTTCCATGTTTACCTGTGCTCGTCTTGCTGGATGGTCTGCACATATTTTGGAACAAAAAAATACCGGCAAATTAGTTAGACCTTCTGCTACTTATATTGGCAAAGGTCCAAGAAGTGCAGATTCAGTTGCAGGTTTTTCAGACAAAATAAAACCTTCTTACTAAATATGTCAGAAATTCCAAATATTGTAATTCCTGAAAATTTAAAACCAAAAGATTTAAGATTTGGTTCTGGTCCAAGTAAAATTAGGGCTACTCAATTAGCAGCCCTTGTTGCTTCAAATCCAAGTTATTTAGGTACAAGTCATAGGCAAAAAACTGTTAAAGATGTTGTGAAATCTTTAAGAGAAGGTTTACAAAGTTTATTTAAATTACCTGATGGTTATGAAGTGATTTTAGGAAATGGTGGCACAACAGCATTTTGGGATGCTGCCATATTTTGTTTGATTAAAGAAAGTGGACAATTTTTATCTTTTGGAGAATTTAGTAATAAGTTTGCCCAAGGTGCAAAGAGTGCACCATTTTTAAAAAATATTGACATTATTAAATCTGAACCAGGGGATGCTCCAGATTATGCGCCTAATCCAAGTTTTGATGTTTATGCAACAGCACATAATGAAACCAGCACAGGAGTAATGAAAGAAGTAAAGAGACCAACAAAAGATGGTTTGCATTTAATAGATGCCACTTCAGCTGCAGGTGGTGCAATGGTTGATCCAAAAGAATTTGATGCCTATTATTTTGGACCACAAAAATCATTTGGTTCAGATGGTGGATTATTTGTTGCCCTATTAAGTCCTGAAGCAATTTCTAGAATTGAAGAAATAAAGAAAACTAATAGATGGCAACCACCGTTTTTAGATTTAACTATTACTCTAGAAAATTCAAGATTAAATCAAACTTATAACACTCCAGCTTTAGCTACAATTCATATGTTTGAAAATCAAGTTTCTTGGTTTAATGAAAAAGGTGGACTTGTTTGGTCAAGTAATAAATCAAAAACTTCAGCGGAATTTCTTTATTCTTGGGCTGAATCAAGAGATTTTGCTAAACCATTTGTTGAGAAAAAAGAATTACGTTCAAGTGTTGTAGCAACAATAGATTTCATTGACTCAATTGATGCCTTACAAATATCTGCAATATTAAGAGCAAATGGAATAGTTGATACTGATTCATATAGAAAAATTGGTAAAAACCAAATTAGAGTTGGAGTTTTTCCTTCAGTTGAATTAAGTGATGTTGAAGCTTTAACTAATTGTCTAGATTACATAGTTGAAAAACTTTAATTATTAAAATATACCAAATCAGGTATTGATAATTTTGTAAAAACCATTAAGGTACGCACGTGATATACCTTGATGCAGAAATCCAGCAACGTCGTGAAGCATTTGGTAAATCTATGAAAAAGATTCGAATCCAAGCAAAAATAAGTCAAGAAAGATTAGCTGAAATTGCTGGTTTAGATCGTAAAACTATTTCTCGAATTGAAAATGGTCACCTATCCCCGTCACTAGATAATTTATGGGCAATTGCTGATGCACTAGATATGCAAGCCTATGAATTGTTACTTCCTATGGCTAGAAAAGAATCTAAATAAAAGTTTGAATTAAGGCAGCTACTACTAAACCAAATAGCACTAATAATGTGATTATTCGTCTAGTTTTTGTGTTCATATGAATTAGGTTAAATAATACGTGATTTATCGCTTTGACATAATTAGTACTTATCATGAGCACAAATCTTTCAAAAGATGAAAAACAAGAAGTCTTTGGTTTCTTTGATCCGGATAAATATGAAGAAGAAACAAAAGAAAAGTATGGCCAAACTTCTGCATATAAACAATCTCAAGCAAAGACAAAAAACTACACCAAAGATGACTGGGCTCAAATGGCTTTAGAGTCAGATTTTATTGTGCAAAAATTTAAAAACTTAATGGAAAAAGGAATAGATCCTGAAAGTGTTGAAGCTAAAGAAGCTGCTGAAGCACATAGACAACACATAACTAAATGGTTTTATAACTGTGATTATGAAATTCATTCAAGCCTTGCTTTGATGTATATAAGTGATGACAGATTTAAAGAAAACTATGAAAAACATGCTCAAGGACTTGCCCAATATGTTCATGATGCAATAACTGCTAATTCGTTAGACAATATGTAGATGAGTGAATATCAAATAACCAGTTGGAAAAACATTCCTTCTTTAGTAACAGTTAGAGAAGGAGACAAAGTAGTCAAAACTCAACTTCCCCAAAGATTTCAAGAAGCAATAGATGAAGCAGCAATGCGATTAAATGAAACAGATGCTGATAGTTACATGAATGGCTGGAATCGATCTGAATGGATAAATGCAGATGGAGAACCGGCTATAATTGCAGAACAGGTTGTTGCTGGTATTGAGAAAGATTTCTCCGAGGAAAACCTCGCGGCATTACTTGATGAATTAGGTAAAAACTAAAACTAATTTTATTAAGAGTGGAGAAATCAAGATGACAAATATTTACGATTTATTAGATCAAGGAAAAACTTTAATAAGCGATGGTGCTATGGGTACCATGTTGCAAGAAGCAGGCTTAACCGATGGTGGTGCTCCTGAGTTATGGAATGTTGAACATCCTGACAAAGTGGCAGAAATATTAGACAGTTATGCAAAAAATGGTGCAAATCTTTTAACAACTAATACTTTTGGTGGCACAAAACCAAGATTACAAATGCATCAATTAGAAGATCGAGTTTTTGAATTAAATAAAGCAGCAGCAGAACTTGCTAAAAAAGTTGCAAGTAAATACCCGGATTGTTTTGTTATGGGAGATATTGGTCCAAGTGGTGAACTAATGGAACCAATGGGCACATTAACAATTGATCAAGCAAAAGAAATATTTGCCGAACAAATTAAAGGTTTAGTTGCAGGCGGAGTAGATGCAATCTTGATTGAAACCATGAGTGATTTATCAGAAGTTGAAGCTGCAGTAAAAGCAAGTCAAGAAGTTGCACCTGGTTTACCAATCATTGTTACTTTTTCATTTGATACAAACTTAAGAACCATGATGGGTGTGAAACCTGAAATGGCTGTTAAACAAATTTCTGCACTAGGAGTTCGTTTAATTGGAGCAAACTGTGGACGTGGCACAGATGAAATAAAAATTATTGCTCAAGAATTAGCAAGTGCTAGACAACCTGGCACTTATTTAATAACTCAATCAAATGCAGGTTTGCCAAAACTTGTTGGAGATGAATTTATTTACGATGGAACTCCAGAAGAAATGGCAAAATATGCCAGGGAAATGAAAGAAATTGGAATCAATGTAATTGGATCTTGCTGTGGTTCAACACCTAACCACACTAAAGCAATTAGTGAAGCTGTTAAATAAATTCTTAAATGGAAAATGAAGAATATTTAGTTAACAGACCTGATTTAGGTGATAGATCAGAAGTTCAAGCTGGAGAATTTTATCCAGTAGTTGGCGTTGGACCTCATCCCAAACCTTGGCCAGAAGGTGAACAATACGATCCCCAATATTTAGAAAATGGGGATAAAAGAAATGTTTTGGATAAATATAGATATTGGTCAGTGGAAGCAATTGTTAAAGATTTAGATAAATCTAGAAATCCCTTACATATTGCAATTGAGAATTGGCAACATGATTTAAATATTGGATCAGTAGTTAGAACTGCAAATGCTTTTAACGTTGCTGGGGTGCACATCGTTGGAAAACGTGATTGGAACAAACGTGGTGCGATGGTTACAGATAAATATCTACATCTTTTTCATCATGCAACTGTGAGTGAATTTAGCCAATGGGCAAAGAAAAATAATGTGCCAGTAATTGGCATAGACAATGTGGAAAATTGTGAACCTTTAGAGAATGCCAAATTACCTAATCCGTGTGCTTTTTTGTTTGGACAAGAAGGTCCAGGATTATCTGATGAAGCTTTATCAATTTGTGAAAAAATTTATGAAATTAAACAATATGGTTCAACCAGATCTATGAATGCCTCAGCAGCTGGTGCAATTGCTATGTTTGCTTGGGGATTGCAACATATTGAAATATCTTAAAATTTGCATTTTTTCAACTGCTTTCTTGTCAAATGGATATTAGTTGAATCAGCTGAATTGAAACGACCTACAAGCGAAATTTTAATTATTTTTAGTGTTTGATAGTTATAATTTATTCTTTTAATTAAAGGAGCAAAATCTTTATCAGCACTCAAAAAATAGATTTTTGCGAGTTTTGAATCTTGAATTTTTTCTAATAAAGAAACTGCAATATTGACATCAGTATATTTTTCTTTAAAATAATGTATTTCATTGTTGCAAAAATTACATCGTAATTTTCTAGGTCGTAATAAACCTAAATTCAATTTAATTATATTTGATTTTTTGTTGATTGTAATAAATTTTCTTTGCATAACTGCTATATGGCTATCGCCTTTAAAGTATGAAGTAAAGTATTCAATAGATTCTATTTCCTCATTGGCAAGAATAATTGTTTTACACAACTTTTCAAGATCAATTAAACTATTTTGTACACCTAAAGTGTTAATAATTGAATGAAATAAGTTAAGTCCATCCACAATAAAAACAACTTTAGTTAAATAATTTGAATTCAAATTAACTCCGTGTTATAGTTGATAAATACCAGTGAAGGTCTCAGAACCTTCACTCAACGACCCCGAAAGGGGTCGTTCCTTTATATAAGCAAATTTTTCTCAGCAGGAATTATTATCACTTGAATTATGTGGATAACTTCTAATGTGGAAAAGTCATTTAGGACATAGAATCTAGCAAGACTTATGAAAATAAAAAGAATTCTTTTTCCTGACCAATTAGGTGATCATTTCATTAATGATCATGATGGTGACATCATCATTTTGATAAGTAAAGAAGATTTGTGGGCTCGAAAAATGCATCGAGCAAAAGCTCAATGGTGGTTAAGTGCTATTTGGCATAAAAAACATGAACTAGGCAAACGCTGCCAAGTTATAGAAGTTAATTCTATAAAAGATTTTGTCAATTGTTTTAAAGAAAAAGCTTCAGTTATTGCTCCTACTAGCTACAAAGCAAGAAAAGCATTCTTAAATAAAGATAACTTCATTAAACTTTCTTCTCGAGGTTTTGTGTTGAGTGAGAAAGATTTTGCTGAATGGATTGGTAAAAGAGAAAATAAGAAATTAAAACTTGAAGATTTTTACAGATTCCAAAGAGTTTTTCATTCAGTTTTAGTAGATGGAAAAGAAAATCCAATTGGTGGAGCATGGAATTTTGATCATGAAAATAGATTGCCTCCCCCAAAAAATGTTAAAACTCTTGATCTAGATAAACCTTATTATCCTAAAGAAGATGAAATTGATGATTTTGCCAGAAAAGAAATCAAAAGATTAGAAAAAGAAGGCTATGAATTTATTGGATCAGACACACAACGAGTTTTTGCTGCCACTGGAAAAGAATCCAATAAATTACTAAAGAATTTCTTTGAAACTCGTTTAAAAAACTTTGGCCCATATGAAGATGCATCCCTTATTGATGACTGGCATATGTCTCATTCTCTGTTATCTGCCCCACTAAATATTGGTTTATTAGATCCATTAAAAGTTGTAAAAGAAGCGGAAAAAGAATTAAAAAATAAAGCACCAATCGCAAGTGTGGAGGGATTTATTCGACAAATTCTTGGTTGGCGTGATTATATTTGGCATCTTTATTGGTATTTCGGTGAAGATTATGTAACTGAAAATAATCATTTAAATGCTAAAAAGAATTTGCCTTTATGGTTAGAAAATCTTGATTCAACAAAATTAAAAGCAAATTGTCTAAGTCATGTGGTAAGGGATTTAAATCAAAGAGCTTGGGTGCACCACATTCAAAGACTTATGATTCTAGGCAGTTGGTGCATGCAACAAGGAATAAATCCTAAAGAATTAGTTGACTGGTTTGATAGAGCATTTATTGATGGTCATCCTTGGGTTATGGCTGCAAATGTAATTGGCATGAGCCAATATGCAGACGGTGGAAAAATGTCTACTAAGCCATATACAAGTGGTGGAAGTTATATAAACAAAATGAGTAATTTTTGTTCAAGTTGTGTATATAAACCAGATGTTCGAGTTGGAGAAGTAGCTTGTCCTTTCACTGCAGGGTATTGGAAATTTATTCATCAACATCAAGATAAATTTAAAAAGAACATAAGAATGAGCCAAAGTGTTAATGGATTAAAAAGATTAAAAGATTTAAATGAATTATTAAGTGAAAAATCAAATACTAATTAATTAGTTCTTTTTTCTTCAAATCTTACTTATGTTTTCACAATATTCATTTGTGATTCTTTGACCTTTTGAATCAAACAATAAAGTTTTGTCTAAGTCAATATCTTTACCGAAAATAGTATTTCTAACCATTAATATTTTCGATAGTGTGTTGGCATAATGTGAATTATCAATTTTTTTCCAGATAAAGCGACTCCAACTATTTCTAATTCCAAACCATATTGAGCAGGAAATATCAAATAATCTATTCATAATTAAAAAATAAAGTGAAATTAATTTATAGTCAAGCATTTAAAACTAATATGTCCACTAAAAGTATTAATTAATTAATAACTTAGCGATTGCTTCATATAAAGGAATACCAAATATTAAGTTGAAAGGAAATGTTATTCCGATGGAACAAGTTAGTGCTAAACCAAATTTTGCTTTAGGTAAAGCAATTGAAACTGCAGCTGGTGCTGCTATATAAGAAGCAGAAGCTGCTAAAACTGCCAACAAAGTCGTGCCACCTAAACTCATGCCTGATAAATATCCACCAATTACCCCAATAGTTCCTGCTAATACTGGGAAAAGTATGGAAAACAAAATTAATTTATATCCTGCTTTTTTAACTTCATTAATTTGAGAGCCCGCCATGTAACCTAATTGAAGCAAGAATAAAACTAATATTCCATTTAATAAATCAACAAATACTGGGGAAACTCTATTAAATCCATCTTCTGTGGTGATAAATCCTGCAACTAGACCACCAACTAAAAGTAGAACAGTTTTACCTAAAAGTATTTCTTGGAAAGTTTTACCCCATGAAACATTTGCTTTATATTTTCTACTTGCTAAATAAATTCCCACCACTAATCCTGGAACTTCCATAATTGTTAAAAGTGCTGTGGAATAGCCTTCAAAAAATATTTTATTATTTTCTAAATATAAAACTGCTGCAGAAAAAGTCACTAAAGACGTGGATCCATAGTGTGCTGCCATAGATCCTCTTTGAATATCTGTTAAATTTCTTATAAATTTCAAAAAGTAAAAAGCTAAGAATGGAATAATGCTTCCAATAATTAATGTGGTAAAACTTGGTTTTATAATTTCTGAAAAAGAAACTTCTTTTAATGCATGACCACCTTTTAAACCAATGCCAAGAAGTAAATAAATTGAAATTAGTTGATAAATTGATTCAGGAATTCTTAAATCACTTTTAAATCTTGCCCCTAAAAATCCTAAAATAAAAACTAGAACGGCAACCGAGGTTAAATTAGAAAAGGCAATAGATGTATTCATTTGTTATTTAATTAAATCACCAATTCTAGAATCTAGGCATCTACTGGTTCAAGTTTTCCAGTTTTTACGTTATAGATTGCCCCACTTACGATTACTTCTTTAGGTAACAATGGATAAGTTCTAATTCTTAAGACATCTGTGATTAAGGCTTTTTTCTGATCTGTCACTGTTCTAAATTCTAAAGATCTGGTATCTACTCCATGTTCATTCTTTATTTGTTTATGAATTTCTGCTTCTGCTCCACTTGCCATTCGACAATCTGTGTGAGGCATTATCAAAATTCGATTAACTCCTAAAAGATAAGTAGCCAAAACTAAAGTTCGAATCACATCCTCTGTGACACGAGCACCTGCGTTTCTTAAAATTTTGGCATCTCCTGCTTTCATGCCAACTACTGAAAGTGGAGAAATTCTTGAATCCATACATGTCACTATGGCAATACCTTTTTTAGCTACCCCGGTTAAATCTTCATATTTAAAACTATTAACAAATTCATCATTATTCTTTATAACATCATTAAAAATTTCTGAGTTAAATTTTTGAATATCACTTGAATCACTTAAGGGCATAGAAAATAGATTATCAAGAAGCTTCAACTTTTAAGCCTTCTTCTCTTCAATTAGACCTTGATAGTCAGTAAAAGACATAACTACCGCAATATTTTTGCCATTTCTTTTCAACAATATTGGATTTTGAGGTAACCCATTTTCAATATTGAGAAGTGCTTGTTTTAAATCTATTTCTTCAAAATTATCCATAAGGTCTAATATTTTTAAACTAATGAACTCAAATGTCAAAGTTTTGTAATACTTTTGGTTAGAATTACTCCTAGAAACTAAAAGGAGATAATTAACTTGAATCAAATATTTTCAGATATTCAAAAAGCTGTTTTAAGAGGATTGCAAAATTACACAACTTTTATAGGAAGAGCTTCAAGGGCTGAGTTTTGGTATTTTCTTCTATTTTTCTATGTTGCAAATTTTCTAGGTAATTTAATCTCTGATGTTTTAGGCACAATTATTTCTTTAGCTCTTCTACTTCCATACATTGCAGTGGGTGTTAGAAGAATGCATGATCGAAACAAATCAGGCTGGTTTTTAATTGTTCCACTATTAAATATCTACCTATTAGCAACTGTGGGAGATTCTGGTCCAAATAGATTTGGTCCAAAACCAGCAAAACTGTAATAAATTAAACTTCTACTACCTTACAGTACTTTTTTGCAACTTTAAATAACCTTTTATCTGAAGTGTAAAAAGGAATATTTAATTCTTGAGCAAGGCAAACATAAGAAGTATCATAAGCAGACATATGGCCAAGTTTTGAAACTGAAGAATTAATTAATTTTCTTGAAGAATGTAGAAAGTGTGGGTAAAAATTTAAATCCGTGACTACTTCAGCAAAAAGAGATTTTGTTATTTGTTTTCTTATTAGCAATTTCTTTAAGACTGAAAGTGATTCATTGATAATCAAATCTGGTGCTTGCATTTCGCATTGTGAAATTTGAATTTTTAATTCTTCAGAAATATCGTTTCCCGTCAGCCATTTAACTAAAGTTGAAGCATCGATTACGATTTGCACCTACGGTCTTTTACTTCTTTCTTCATCAAGAATTTTCTGAATTTCACTAGTTTTAATATTGTTTCCAGTTCTTTGTAAAATTCTTTCAAGTCTTTCTTCAATCTTTGATAACTCTAAATATTTTTCAAGAGCTTTAATATTTAACTGTTGAACAGATTCACCCTTTTTATCTGCCAACTTTTTTAATTCAGCATGAATTTTTGCAGGTACATTTCTCGTTAAAATATCAGGCATGATATCATTATGATATCAAATATGCCTTTTGTCAAGTCCTTTTATTAAAACAAGGACCTGACTACAATTGCAGTTATGGTTTTCAATCTAAGTCATAAAACATCTCTTATAACTGGAGCAGGTTCTAGTAATGGGATTGGTTTTGCATCAACCAAATTTTTACAATCAATGGGTTCCAAAGTATTCATCACTGGTAAAAGTGAACGGATAAAAGACAGAGCCAAGGAATTAAGTTGTCCTTTTTTTATTGCCGATTTAACTAAAGAAGAAGAAGTAAAAAATCTCATAACTGAAGTAAAAAAAGAATTTGGATCATTAGATGTCCTTGTTAATAATGCTGGTATGACTTCAGTAATTGATGAATTAGGTTTTGAATCAGGAAATATCGAAAACACTAGCTTTGATAAATTTATCTCTTCTGTTGAAAGAAATTTAGTTTCAGCATTTTTAGTCACTAAAGAATCTCTGGAATTATTAAAGAAATCTAAAAGTCCTAGAGTAATAATGATTACTTCAATTACTGGACCATTTATGGCTATGAAAAATGAAGTAAGTTATGCCTCAAGCAAAGCTGGCCTTGCAGGATTAACCAGATCTTTAGCTCTTGATTTTGCTAAAGACAATATTTTGGTAAACGCAATTGCTCCAGGTTGGATTGCCACTGAATCTCAAACTGAAAATGAAAAAAATGCAGGCTTAAATACACCTCTTAAAAGGTCAGCAAAACCAGAAGAAATTGCATCGTTAGTTGGTTATTTAGCAAGTGATGAAGCAGGTTATATAACTGGACAAGTTATTGCTGTTGATGGTGGTAATTCAATTCAGGAAGAAAGATAGCCCTTAAATCAAAGTTGTACAAGATTTCATAATGTTGTACAATATTTAAATGACCGCTATTCCAGTAAGTCAAGCTCGTGAATCTTTTGCTTCAATCATTGAAGAAGCTTTAGAAAAAGCCGTAGTTATTGAAAAGTATGGAAGACCAGTAGCAGTTGTGATTGGTATTGAGAAATACGAAGAATTAATGGATTCTCATCAAGATACAGAAGATTTGAAGCTTATTAAAAAACAAAAAAATTTGAAAACTAAAGGTGTTTCTTGGGAGAAGGTAAAAGCCGATTTAGGACTTGTTTAACTCACTTTGGAAAAATATCAAGTAATACTTCAAAAAAGTGTAGTCAGATTCTTAAAGAAAATCGACAAAAAATCACAAAAGAGACTTGCAATAGCAATTGAACTATTAAAGGTTCACCCCAGGCCACCAAAGGCTAAAAAATTAACCAATGAAAATCTTTGGCGGATCAGGGTTGGTGATTATCGAATTATTTATGAAATAGAAGATGAAGTGTTAACGATTCACATCATAAAAATTGGCTTACGTAAAAATGTTTATAAATGAAAAGGTTCTCGCTAAAGTATACGAATTCGATATCTGTCCCATAATTCACACCATTAACAAAATTTAGGGTTGTTTACCTATTGTTAACCAAGAGTTCTCAAGGATTAAACCGTTTAGACAAGCCAAAGTAATCCGATTCCTAAATGATAAGAACGTGGTCGAGACACAAGAAATTACTAATAAATCTCACCCTGAACCTATAAGACTAGGCAGGGAAAAAAGTCGTACCCCTTCCGATAAAGCTTTCTCGGGAACCATAGTTATTGCCGCCTTATCTTCCCTAGCGATTTTGGTGGCAATACTTATTTATTTAGCATCTTCTTCATGGCCAGTATTACAAAAAGAAGGAATCGATTTTATTACCGGAAGTACTTGGGTTAATAGTTCTGCAAATCCAGATGAGCAAACTTTTCAAATTTGGCCAATGCTTTATGGCACTTTTCTTAATTCAATCTTGGCTTTAGTAATTGCTGTTCCTGTTTCAATTTTATTAGCAATATTTATTGTCTTTATTGCTCCTGATCGTTTATCAAGAACTTTAACTGTTTTAGTGGATGTATTAGCGGCAATTCCTTCAGGAATTATTGGGCTTTGGGGCTTTTTAGTTTTCACCCCAGTTGCTGAAGGTTGGTCAAGATTATTAAATCAATATTTCTTTTTAATTCCATTTTTTAGAAATGATCAAGATCAATTTGCAAGATCTCCATTTATTGCAGGTTGGGTTTTAGCAATCATGATCACTCCAATAATTACCGTTGTTGCTCGAGAAGTTTTATCTCAAACTCCACAAGAATTACTAGATGCAGCTAGAGGTTTAGGTGGATCTTTATGGGGAGCGGTGAAATTTGTTGCCCTTCCACATGCTCGTGGAGGAATTGTTGGTGGCGTAATGCTTGGTTTAGGAAGAGCTTTAGGTGAAACAATTGCAATTTATTTTGTCTTGAATTTAATTTTTGAAAAAGTAAATTATTTCCAAATATTAAATCCTCAAGGTGGAGCAATCGCCTCAATGATTGTGGCCAAATTCGGTGAAGCAACACCTGATGAAATTAGAGCTTTACTTGGCGCAGGTCTTGTTTTGTTCTTGATGACTTTGGTAGTGAATTTAATTGCTAACTGGATCGTGGCAAGAAGTGTGAGAGAAAAAATAGCATGAGTTCTCAAATTTTAGATACTTCAACTATGAAGCCTCAATATCCGTGGAAAAAATCTAGACCAACTGTGGTAATTTCTAATTCTTTGATTGTGGCGATTCCTATGAGTGTTTATGCATTTTTCTTCTTTTTTACAGATCTTCCTGGAGCCTTAATATTTATCGCAATCTTTTTACCAATCCAAATAGCAATGGCAATAATTATGACAATTTTTTCTTTAGGTAAAAGAAGAGTTGGAGATGCAGTTTTGTCAGTACTTTCTGTCACCGCATTTTCATTAGTTTTAGCACTTCTAGGTTCAGTTTTATTATCCGTTGCAGCAAGAGGGTTGCCTGCGATGAGATTTTCATTTTTAACTCAAAACAATATTTATATTTCACCAACGACTGAACTAACCTATGGCGGTGTTGGACATGCACTTCTTGGCACATTAACTGTTGTTGCAATTGGAACTGTGATTGCAGTGCCACTTGGAATTGCAAGTGCAATTTATATAACTGATATGAAAGGTCGCTTGGCTGGTTTCGTTCGATTTATAGTCCAAGCTATGAGTGGTGTGCCTTCAATTGTTGCCGGTTTATTTATTCTTGCAGCTTTTATTTTGACAGATTTTGTTGGATTTTCTGCTCTTACTGGTGGACTTGCTTATGCAATTTTGATGCTTCCAACTGTTGCAAGAACTAGTGAAGAGGTATTAAAACTTGTCCCAAAAGAATTAAGAGATGCAGCAACTGCTCTTGGTTCAAGTAGAGCAAGAGTAATTATGCGAATAGTTTTACCAACTGCTAAGGCTGGAATTATTACTGCAGTAATTCTTGGGGTAGCAAGAGTTGTGGGAGAAACTGCTCCACTGCTTTTAACTACTTCAAATACCAATGGCACAAATTTAAATCCATTCATAGATCCAGTTGCCACCATTCCTGTTTATATTTTCCAATTCTTAGGTTCAGGTTATGAATCAAGTATTCAAAGAGCTTGGGGAGCAGCTTTTGTTCTCATGATCGTTGTGGGAATTTTGTTTGCTTTAGCAAGAGTTTTATCACCAAAAGGAAAGGCCAGATAAATGACAGCGTTACAAGATATCAATCCAGGGGAAGGAACAAAAATGAATGCAATGGTAGTCGAGGATCACCAAAGGTTAAAACTTGTTGATTCCATAGCTCATCTTGAGACTCAAGGACTTTACGTTTGGTTTGGAAACCGAATGATTTTGGCCGATATCAATTTAGCTTTTCCAGAAAACTCTGTAACTGCACTTATTGGACCATCAGGTTGTGGAAAATCAACTTTTATCAGAGTTTTAAACCGTATGCACGAATTTATTCCAGGAGCAGCGCTAGCTGGAAAAGTTTTCTATGAAGGACGAGACATTTATGACAAAGATGTTGATCCAGTAGACATAAGGACCCAAGTTGGCATGGTTTTCCAAAAACCAAATCCTTTCCCAACCATGAGTATTAAAGACAATGTTTTGTCAGGTTTAAGACTTGCCCAAATACCGTTTTCAAATCCAGATGAAATTGTGGAATCTTGCCTTAAAAAAGCAAGTTTGTGGAATGAAACTAAAGATCGTTTAAATGCATCTGCTCAATCATTATCAGGTGGTCAACAACAAAGATTATGTATAGCAAGAGCTTTAGCTGTTAATCCAAAAGTTCTGCTTATGGATGAACCTTGTTCTGCCCTTGATCCAGGTTCAACAAGACATATTGAAGAAACTATTAGAGAAATTAGTAAAGATATGACCGTAGTAATTGTTACTCATAACATGCAACAAGCACTAAGGGTGTCTGATTACACTGCATTTTTCTTAGCACTAGATGGAAATCCTGGACAAATTGTTGAAGCAGGATTAACAAAGGATGTATTTAAGAACGCAAAAGATCCTAGAACTCACGATTATGTGAACGGATTGTTTGGTTAATAAGAAACAAATGAGACATGCGTTCACCAAAAATTAACTTAAATGTCAGAAAAATGAATGGTGATTGTCAATCTGTTGTTAACAAGGCGTACTTACATTGTTAAGAGTAAGGCTTTTAGTGAGAAAAATTCTCACTAATAAATAAGGGAGAAAAGAAAATATGTCACGTACAAAACGTGGACTTTTAAGCATCGCAGTTGCACTCGGGGTAGTTGCAACAGGTGCAGTCTCAGCAAATGCTGAAAGCATTACAGGTGGTGGAGCTTCCTTCGCAGGAACTTTCCAAGCAGCATGTATTGCTTCATACAGTGATCACACAGTTGCTTATGTATCAAGTTCTTCAGGAACTGGTCGTAATCAATTTGCAGTAGGAAACTTTGACTTTGCAGGATCAGATGCAGCTTATGGAAGCAAGGAATACACAGGACGTCCTGGTGGATTCAACTTCGCGCCAATGGTTGCAGCTCCAATTGTTGTGGCATACAACGTTAAAGGTTTAACCAGCCTAAAACTTGATGATCCAACATTAGGTGCAATCTTTTCCGGCACAATCACCAAATGGAATGATGATGCCATTAAAAAATTAAATAAAGGTGCTAAATTGCCAGATGCAAATATCACCGTTATTTATCGTTCTTCAAATTCAGGTACAACTGATAACTTCGCAGGGTATTTAGTTAACAGAAAAGTTGCACCTTGGAAGAAAAATGGTGTTTTCACAACAGCAAATGGTAAAGGTGCTCCAGCAGGATCCCTTGGCTTTGTGTCTAACCAACAAGTCACCACAGCTTTGAAGTCAACTGCAAACTCAATTGGTTATGCAGATCTAGCTGACTTAAAAGCACAGGGTGTGAAGTCTTTCGCCAGCATTAAAAATCCAGCTGGAGAATATGTTGTACCAACGACTGCTTCTGCTGCAAAATTTGTTGCAAAACAAACTAACGTACAACCTTCAGGATTAGTTGGACTTGATTGGAGTGCCAAGATTAAAGGTGCATACAACTTAGTTGCTGTTACCTACATCATTGGACCAAATGGACAAACTGATTCAAAATCAAAAGCAGTTGAAGATTATGCGAAATATCTAATCAACACCTGCGCACCAAAACAAGCTGGAAAACTTGGCTATATCCCTCTAGGTGGAAAAGTCCTAGAAACAGCTAAGTCACAAATCGAAAAATTCTCTAACTAGATCTCGACCATTTAGTTAAGGGAAATTTTTCCCGAGTAGAGGTTTGATGTCTTACCTCTGCTCGGGAAAATCATTTATAGGAGATGATAAGTACATGATCAAAAAATCAGTTCTAATTTCTTTAATAAGTTTGGCACTTTTTTCTACCGCCTGTACCCCACCTATCCCACCTGATGTTTTAGCAAGTTATGCCGAACAAGAAGTCCAGTGTGCTAACGGGGAAGTTATTGTTAAGGGTACTGAAAACACCACTAGTGTGCTTCAAGCAGGTATTGATCTTTATTTAGTTTCTTGTCCAGAGGCAATTGTAACCATTGATAATGAAGCTGCTGAAACAAACATTGTGGTAACAGATAATTCAAAAGCTGAACCTGAAATGTGTAATGCAACAGATTTTAAAACTTCTTTAATGAATCAATTCTCCACTTTGGTTTATTACGGTGAAGGGTTAGACGGAATTGTACTTAGCCCAAATGCAGTAGCTGGTTTATTAACTGGAGAAATTACCAATTGGAATGATCCATTAATTGCTGAATCCAATCCTGAATTTGAACTGCCAAGTATTCCGGTGACTTTTGTGGAGGTTGAGAAACTTCACACAAGTGATCAAGCATTTATCGATTGGATTTCAACAATTACAGGAAGAACTGTTGAAATCAAACCTACAAAAATAGTGCCAGATTTTCAAACCCTGCTACAAGACTTTGGAACACTAAATGGAGTGATTTCAGTACTGCCAAGCAATGTGATTTATGACAATGCCTTAACTTATGCCAATTTAAAAATCAACGATTTAGATTTCTTATTTGAATCTTCTGCATTTGCATCAGCTGCTTCTCAAGTATTTATAAATACAGAAAATGGAAATGTCTTAGGTGCACTTGATCCAGAAGTTCAACCTGCCACTGACATTGGCACTTCAGAAACTTCTAATTCATGGCACGGAATTTCATATTTTGAAGCTGGGCTTTGTAAAGATGATGAGAGTAATTCTTCTAGAACTTTCATGAGATTCTTAGCAAGATTAGATGCACAAGGTCAACTTGAAACTTATGGCTATTTTCCTCTAACAGAACCTCTAAGAGTTAAGGTTGCTGGAAAAATTGGGGAGAAACTTCCCACCCCAAGTTTTAATCCTGAGGATTTAGCTCAGAATTAAACTTCAGGTATTTGCATTAGATTTATGCGAATAATCTTGCCATTAAATCTATAAATTACCCAAGCTTCTCCTGGTTCCAATTCTTCTTTAAATTTCTTGGCCCATTTTTTGCCTACCATTTTTTTAAAATATTTACTTAAAAATGGATTATGGCCACAAATTAAAACTGGTTTATTTTGACTAAATTGGTGTAACACATAATCTATTGATTTTTCTTTCTTCTTGTGAAAAACATATTCACTTAATTCTGTGGCCACAATTGGTGTTAATTCTAATTTTTGCGCAAGTTTTTCAACAGTTTTTAAGCACCTTAAAGCATCTGAAGTGTGAATTTCTTTTAGACCAAAATATTGATATAACTCAACTATTTTTTCAGCTTGTTTCTCGCCAAGTTGACTTAATGGTCTATCAGTGTCATCTCCTATGAAGTCATGCCTTTTTATGGCTTTAGCATGACGAAGCAAAATTATGGGAATATTTTGATCTTTTCCCGTGGCAATATATCTAAAAAAGTCACTTAACAAATTCATAGCATTTTCTCTTTTCTGATATTTAGTAACTCTTCTTGATAATCCTTTAGAAGATTTCCTTCCTCATCTTGGTGGACTCTTATCCATTTACCACCTTCTAATAAATGCCAAGCGGCTGTTTCTTTATCGAATGCAAGATTCAAGATTCTATTTAAATATTTTCTATGTTTTTTGTCTTTTATTGAAACTAAACTTTCCACTCTTCTATTTAGGTTTCTATTCATAAGATCAGCACTGCCGATAAAATATTCATCTTCTTCATTATTTTTAAAGTGATAGATTCTAGAATGTTCTAAGAATCTTCCCAATATAGATCTCACCTTTAGATTTTCTTTATCTTCTACTTGACTTAAATCAATACCGCATATTCCTCTTACTAATACTTCAACTTTAACTCCAGCATTTGCAGCAAGGTAAAGATTTTCAATGATTTCTTCATCGATTAAAGAGTTGAGTTTAAATCTGATACCACTTATTTTTCCACTTCGATGATTTGAAATTTCTCGATCAATTCTTTCCAGTAACCCTTTTCTTAAAGATTGAGGTGCAACAAGAAGTCTTTTATAAGTTGCATCTGGTGCAAAACCAGATAACTGATTAAACAGCTTTGTGACATCATCTGCTAATTCTTGATCAGCACTTAATATTCCTAAATCTTCATAAATTCTTGCAGTCTTTGGATTGTAGTTTCCAGTTCCCACATGGCAGTAGCGAATGATATTTGAATCTTCTTCTCTAACTACTAAAGATAATTTGGCATGGGTTTTAAATCCCATCAGTCCATAAACAACATGAACTCCAGCATCTTCTAGTTTTCTTGCCCATCTCACATTTGCTAATTCATCAAATCGAGCTCTTAATTCCACAACTGCTACTACTTGTTTGCCAAGTTCAGCAGCTTCAATAAGCGCATGAACAATTGGTGAATCACCGGAAGTTCTATAAAGAGTTTGTTTTATCGCTAAAACTTTTGGATCTTGAGCGGCTCTTTGTAAAAAAGAAACCACAGAAGAAGAAAAAGTGTCATAAGGGTGATGAAGACCTAGTTCTCGTTCTTTTAGAACTTGGAAAATATCACGCTTTCCTTCTTGGGCATCTTTAAAAGGTTTTGGAATAAAACTTTTATATGGTGGATATTTTAACGCTGGAATCTTTAAATCAGCTATTTGATAAAGAGCAGTTAAATCCAACGGCTCTTTATATTTAATGACTTCTTCTTCAGGTATTTCTAACTCATAAGCAAGAGTTTTTAATAATTCTGGATCTATTTCCTCATCAACTTCCAATCGAACTGCAGGACCAAATCTTCTTTTATGAAGTTCTTCTTCTAAAGATTCCAGTAAATCTTGAGTGTCATCATCTAGATCTAGATCTTGATTTCTAGTTAATCTAAAGGTGTAATAGTTCTTTATTTTTACTCCAGGAAAAAGTTCTGATAAATGCTCAATTATTAGTTTTTCTAAAGTTATGAACCTGACATTTTGATCAGGGGAGGTGGAAATAAATCTTGGCAAGTTCGGTGGAATCTTGATACGAGCAAAAAACTTTTCTTTCTTTTTATGCCCTTTTAGGTTAACTGCCAAATTTAGCGATAAACCAGATATATACGGAAAAGGATGAGTTGGATCTACTGCTAAGGGAGTAAGAATAGGAAATATTTTGGATTGAAAAATATCACTTAAATATTCTTTTTCATAACTTGATAAATCACTCCAGTTAACAAATTCGATTCCGTTATTCTTTAATTCCGGAAGTAATACTTCGTGGAATAAATCAGATTGTCTTTTAGTTAAAACTCTAGTTCTTTCAGAAATTTCTTTCATTAATTCTTTAGGTTTTAATTGAGACGGATTATAAATTTCTGAATTGGTTTCTAAAGCTGTTCTTAAATTTGCAACTCGAACCATAAAGAATTCATCTAAGTTGGATGAAAATATTGCTAAGAATTTAATTCGGTCCAATAAGAGAGTATTTGGGTCTTCTGCAAGTTCAAGTACTCTCTTATTGAAATCAAGCCAGCTGAGTTCCCGATCAATAAACCGAGCCTTAGTCGTCAGTAGCATCTGGAAAGTATGACTTAAGTCAGTAAACAAAAAGTTAACAAAATATCCACAATCACTGATATTGAAGATTAAATCTTTTTAAAAATCTGGATTTCCTCACAAATTATCTAAAATTAACCCTTGCTCTTAGTGGAGTTCACCAATTGTTCACTTTCCATTTTTAGGGTTAAGACAAGAGAAAAGGTTAATAAAAACCAAAATCGAGTTAAACCCAACAAGGGGTTAACTCTAGAAAGTAGCTAAAAAGTGACCACTTCATACGCTATGGATATGGCTGAATTAGAGAATTCTGGTTTAAGAAATCTCATCAACCTTCTTCCAGGCATTGTGATTCTTCTAGATGAAGACCGTGAAGTTGTTTACTTCTCTGCAGATGCTGCAATTCTTGGTCTTGTTAGAGATAGAGAAATTACTTTAAAAGAATTAAGTAAATATGTTAAATCCTTAAAACCAAGCTTTATCAAAGCAAATACTTTAATTAATCATTACAATAAAGAAAATAAGATTACCCAACAATTAGATATTGATGCCATTCAAATTGAACAAGGCTTCATTCTTTTACTCATCACCGATCAAACTTTTGCTTTAAGAATTGAACAAACAAGACGTGATTTTATCGCCAATATTTCTCATGAGTTAAAAACTCCAGTTTCAGCTCTTGAACTTTTAAGTGAAGCTATTAAAGAAGCTGATAAAGACACAGAATCAATAAAGAAATTTGCGGAAAAAATTCCAAATGAAACCAAACGATTAGCCAATCTAATAAAAGACATTATTGATTTATCAAGGATTCAATCTGATAATCCTTTAGAAGAACCTGAAATAGTTTCTGTCTCAAATTTAATTGCTTCTGCCCAAGATGCTGTAGAAAGTATTGCTAATAAACATGGAGTAAAAATTGAAGTAAACAATGGCATTAAAGCAACTGTTATGGGAGATGAAAAACAATTAACTACAGCATTAAAGAATTTACTAGTAAACGCTATTTATCACACCGGTGAAGATAACTTAGTAGTTATCACAGCAACAGAAAGTGAATATTTTGTTGACATAGATGTCAAGGATTCTGGAGAAGGAATTAGTCCTGAAGATCAATTAAGAATCTTTGAAAGATTTTATCGAGTAGATTCTGCAAGATCTCGAAATGAAGGAGGATCGGGAATAGGATTGTCTTTAGTTAAACACATTTGTAATAACCATGGTGGTCGAGCTTTGGTTGAATCAAAACTTGGCAAAGGGGCAACTTTTACAATGCAATTGCCCATTAATCAAACTTTGAGTGAGATTTAAATGACCAAAATATTACTAATAGAAGATGAATCATCAATTAGAGAATCTGTGGCATTTTTACTTGAAAAAGAAGGCTTTGAAGTAATACAAGAAGAAGATGGCACAGAAGGCTATAAATATTTCGAAGCAAATTCAGCTGATTTAATTCTTCTAGATTTGATGCTTCCAGGAATGGATGGTTTAGAAATCTGTAAACAGGTAAGAAAAATTAGTAATGTGCCATTGATAATGCTAACTGCAAAAGATACTGAATTAGATAAAGTTTTAGGGCTTGAACTAGGAGCAGATGACTATATAACTAAACCATTTTCTGGAAGAGAATTAATTGCTCGAGTAAAAGCAATACTAAGACGCGTAAATGAACCTTTGCCAGATTCCTCCCCCACTGATTCTGGCGAAGTAAAAATTGATCCAGTCCAACACAAAGTAGTTGTGAGAGGAAGTGAAGTAAGACTTCCTTTGAAAGAATTTGATTTACTACTTTATTTATCTCAAAATCCGGGAAGAGTTTTAACTAGAAATCAATTAATTGATCGTGTGTGGGGCAGTGACTATTTTGGAGACACAAAAACTTTAGATGTGCACATAAAAAGAATTAGGGCAAAGATTGAAAAGAATCCTAATAATCCAGAAATAATTCAAACTATTAGAGGGCTTGGTTACAAGTTTCAAATAACTAATGGCTAAAACAGTTTTGTTTGTTTGTGTGCATAATGCAGGGCGTTCTCAAATGGCTGCAGGATTTATGCAAAGTCTAGGAAAAGACAAAGTAAATGTGTTATCAGCTGGTTCTATGCCAAAAGAACAAATAAACCCAGTAGCAGTAGAAGTTATGAAAGAAGTAGGAATTGATATTTCAAATAATCAACCAAAAATATTAACAACTGAACAAGTTAAAGAATCTGATGTAGTTATCACTATGGGTTGTGGTGATGCTTGTCCAATTTTTCCTGGCAAAAGATATGAAGACTGGCAATTAGAAGATCCTGCCGGAAAAGATTTTGAAACTGTGAGAAAAATAAGAGATGACATCAAATCACGCGTTGAAACTTTATTGGCTGAAATAATTTAATGCTTAAGAAAAGTAATCTGTGGTGGATTTGGACTATTTCTAACGTATTTCTATCAGGACTTTTTGTGTTTTCTCTTTATTCGGATGTTTGGGAAGCTTTAATCAGTCTTAGTTAAAACACTCAACTTGGCAATATTTTTGTGCGATATTTGCTAATTTTTTATCTGCTGTAATTAGTTTATAATTTAATTTATTTGCTAACGCAACATAGCTTGCATCATACGCTGTAATTTGGCCAAGCAATTCTTTTAAATGTGGTAAAACTAATTTACTGGGAACTAGAATTATATCTTCTTGTTCTATTTTTAAGTAAGCTGAATCAAATAATTCTTCATCAATTTCATTTCTGAGTTTCATTTTTTTTAATCCTGAAACAGTTTCTATAATAATTAAATCTGGCGCAACGAAAGTTTCTTTGTAAGCGATCTCGTTAATTGATTGAGCAAAATCATCACTACTTGTTAATTTGGCTACTAAAGTTGAAGCGTCTACGACTACAGGCACTATCTATCTCTTCTTCTCTCAGAGTGAATTGCATCTACTATTTTTTCTGCAGATATTTTTGGTAGCGGTTTTTTACTCATTCTTAAAAGTGCTTCTTCTATTTTTGATTTTTCCGCAATTTTTGTAAGTTCTTGAAGAAGAAATTGCTGTAATGAATTGCCTTTAGTATCTGCTGCTTTTTGCAAAGTTCCGTGGATTGATTCTGGAACATCTCTAATTAAAATTGAAGTCATGCTATCATTATGCAAGCATATTCTATTTTTGTCAATACTTGCATTGAGTGACTACAAAATCTGTCTTAGTTCAACTTTTCGATTACAACTTAAAGAGGCTTCTAAAGATAATGCTTCTGCTTCTTTTTGATCTTTTGCTTCTAGTATCCAAAAGCCAATATAGAACTCTTCTTTTTCAAGGATTGATTCGTTTTTGACGATATTTCTGTTTTCTCTATTGTCGATCACAATAGATGAATCAGGATTAGCTAAACCTGCAGCATAAATAAAGTGATTATTTGCCTTTAGTTTCTTATTAAATTCAGTTATATCTTGCATCTCTTTTTCTGTAGCAAGATCGTATCTATCAAAAATAACTTGAAGTAAGAATCTCAAATTTTCTCCTTTTTTTAAATTCTACTTTAATAATCAAATAAATACTCTTCCAAGTTAAATATCACCATTTGGGTTTGTTCAATGGAGCCAAATTTTTCAATAACTAGTCTTCTTATTTCTAAGTATTCTTCTGCTTTTAATTCAACATTCAAAAGATAACCTTTGGTTAATTTCTTATTAAAGCCTTCTTTTGCACCCCTATTGAAGTAATTAAATTCATTTAAGAATTCGTTTCTTATTTGTTTTATTAACTTGGTTAAGGATTTAAAATAGATATTTCCTAAAGAGATCTGTTTAACTAACTTTTCAAGATCTGGGTTCTTAGTCTGTTTATAGACATTTTTTAGTTTGATCTTTATTTTGTTTAATCTTTCCTCGTGATAGTCAAGATCAAAGGAAAGCCATCTGTTATCTAATTCGTCCATGAAAAAGACTATAAATGAGACCACTGACATTTTTTATAAAATGTCTTTACCTACTCTTGAAAATCTCCACCCCGGCCACTTATCTTCTTTTTCTTAACTTTTTTATCCTGATCAATAAACACCAAAGCAAAGGCAAACAAGAAAATTACCAGTCCTAGTATTAAAAATAAAAGTTCCATGTCTTGTTTGCCCCTTTGCCTTTTTTAATTCTTTAGTAAATCGCTACTGCCATTAAAGCAAATAAGCCGATAGCAAATACCACCATGACTACCTGGGTTAACTGCAAATAGCCAGTTGAGGCAGCAATGATTTTGCCAGTATTTGATTTAGCTTTGACAAGATCTTTTGCAATCATGCTTGCTTCTCTAATGATGGCCAATTGACTAATCAAAGACAAAATTCCTGTGGTGCCAACAGCTGCAAGAGCAACTAAACGTATCTCATCTGTGACGGTTGCAAATTGATTTGTGACGATTAAATAAACCACTGCGGTAATGATGATCACTGAGACTAGTTGTGATTTGGCGAGATTTTTTCTTTGGTTATTCCAGATATTGATTAATGTTGCTTCATCCATTTTTATGGTTTTCCTTTCTTATGAAAAGCAAATAGGTTTTGCTTATCTTTCCTCCATAGTAGGTGAGTATTTAAGGAATTCTTAAATCTTTTGGGGAGAGTTCGAGCAAAATTATGGTTAATAACTTGCCAAGGACTAATTGACCAAATTCTAGTTTTGAATCAATTAGTTTAAGGCCCCCAGAAGTCTAAACTTTTCCAGTTTTCAGGGACTCCAAATTGATTAAGTAAATTAAATTTACTACCAAATTCAAACCTATTTATAAGTTTTTTAAATTCTATTCTTGCTTTCTTATTACCATCTATTCGCTCATTTATAGAAATCAGCAATACTAGACTTCGGTAAACACTATTTTTCATAACTTTATTTATGTGTATAACATCTTGATCAAATCCGACTTCTAAAGAAACTTTTGGAATAATAAATTTAGTTTTATGATTCCATAACCTCATATTATGTGCACAGATATTTCTTATTTCGCGAAAATTATTGATCATTGATTTAAATAGGGAGCGATTATTTATTTTATATACGGTATTAATTTCATTTTTATGATTGTCTGTTAATAATGCATAAAATTTTGTTAAAGTACCAAAACTCATAATCTCTACTGCGATCCAAATTGGGTATTTATTTTGATATTTTTGTGACATATGTTTTGCTAAATCCATATTTCTGGCATAAAATATATCTTGTTGAAATTTTTCTAACCATATTTCATATTCAGTTGAATTTCTATTTGGAGAAAGAAATTGAGGATCGTAATGAATAAATTTATCCGTTATGCCAGTAATGTATGCCAAATTTGATTTCAGGGAGAGTTCAAATTTTTGCAACTCTGAATTGAATACCGTCCTTAAATTCATATCAATAGTCATCAAATTTTCTATATCTAAAAAACTTACTCCCGAAATAAATTTATTCTCAAAATTTGGTTTAAGAAATGGCTTTGTATACGCATTAAATTTGTAGTAGCCAACATTTCTGAGTAAATTAATTGCATTTTCGATATTGTTAACGTGTAAGCCTCGTGAAACAAGTAACTCAATCTGCTGTTCGTAAGTTAAGTGTGGTTTATCGTAATGACTCATTTAAGTTTTGTTGAAATGAATAACCGGCCCGTGCCAAAGGCAGAGGGGCCGGTCGTAGATTCCAATATAACACCTTTTCTTGAGATTTAAAATAGATATTCTAAATTAAATACCGACTTTATTTTATTTATCCACAATTTGTTAATTTTTAATCCGAAAGGATTACAATTAATTGAACATGGACTTTTCCTCACTCAATAAATCAAGAAGAAGTATTAGAGATTTTAAACCTGACCAGATTGATGAAAAGCTCTTACAAGAAGTTCTTGATGATGCCCTGTGGTCTCCATCTTGGAGTAATACTCATCCCTATTACTTAAAAGTTGCAACGGGTGAGAAGTTAGAACTAATAAAGAAAGACTATTTAAGATTATTTGATCAAGCTTGGCCATTAATGAATGGCAATCTGTGGCAAAAGATCAAATTAGTTATCTTTAGAAAAGGATTTCCAGATGGGGATTTTAGAACCATATTTAAATATCCTGCAATTTTGCAATCAAGAAGAGTTAAAACTGGTAAAGCTATATATGACTTTTTAGGTATAAAAAAAGATGACAAAAAGGGTAAAGAGTTAACTTGGCGCAGAAACTTTGAATTCTTTGGTGCCCCTGTTGTTATGTTTTTATTTGTGCATAAAAGTTTAAAATCTTATGCATCACTTGATGCAGGAATCTTCTTACAAACTCTGATGCTTTCAGCTCACTCAAAAGGTTTAGGAACTTGTGCTCAAGGAGCACTTGCCACTTGGGCAAGTCCTGTAAG
>Ga0172367_10001849_pt1 | contig 29970 bp, 20 predicted proteins | sample Lak10m_FD_114542 | JGI IMG/M metagenome (GOLD analysis project Ga0172367, IMG submission 114542) | Freshwater microbial communities from Kabuno Bay, South-Kivu, Congo - kab_022012_10m | ecosystem: Environmental > Aquatic > Freshwater > Lake | place: Democratic Republic of the Congo: South-Kivu...
GAAACTGGCGGAGCGCGGGTCTGCGACCCGCAGCAGCTTCCGACCACCCAGCCCGCTGACAGATTCGGACGGCCGCGACTGATGGGAGTTGCTGCGGGTCGCAGACCCGCGCTCCGGGGCAGCGAGTGTCAAGATGTGCCCCTCGGTGAAGTTCGTCAGCCTGCCGACGGAAAATCCCGGCGCGCTGAGTCTCCCTCAGCGCTTCTGCTGCTCGGCGAGGCGGTCCTTCGCCAGTTGCAGGAAGATCAGGGTCATGGTGTGGTCCACGCCCCGCTTCTCCGCGGCCTGTTGCAGATAACCGCGCGCCCGCTCCCAGTCCTCCAACTGGCAGTAATGCCAGCCGACGTGGGAGAGCGTGAACGCGCCGTTCGGGTCCAGCTCCAGCGCGCGCAGGAAGTAGCGCGTGGCCGGCTGCCGGTCGCCGAGCAGGTCCAGGCACATCCCGTAGCGCAGCCGGGCGTAGCCGTCGTAGGGGTTCAAGCGCCACGCGCGCTCGAACCACGTCATCGCCTCCTCCGCCACCTGCTCGAAACCCGGCGGGCGTTCCCAGGCCTCGGTGCGCAGCACCTCGCCGATGCTGAAGCAGGTCAACGGGTTCATCGGCTCCAGCGCGTGCGCCTGCTGGAGCAGTTCAAGCTGCTGCGCCCGCGTCCCGCGCGGATCGTCGGAGCGCGTGAGCAGGTCGCGCTCGATGCCGCGCACGGTCGCCTGCTGGCCCAGCCAGACCGCCGTGACCAGCCCGAGCAAGGTGATCGCGGCGCGCCCGGCCAGACCGAGGGGCACACGGTAATCGCCTGTTGCGAACCGCCAGTGCGCGGCGAGCAAGGCCATGAGGGTGACGGCGGCGAGCGCGTTGGCGGGAATGTGGAAGTTGAAGTCCGTCACGCCGTGCAGCAGCAGCGCCAGCACGCCGACGGACGCGCCCAGCACGAAGGCCATGCGGTTGCTCCGCCGGGACCGCAGGTCGTCGCCCTCGCGCTGGACGTGCCGCCAGATGCGGAACACGCCCCAGAACAGCAGCGCCAGGGCGATCACCACGAGCACCGCGCCCACCACGCCCCAGTCGGCGAGGGTGTTGAGGTAGTCGTTGTGCGCGCGCCCCGCGCGGGCCTGCACATGCGGATCGCGGTAGATGGGGAAGAGGTGGTCGAAGTGCGCCGGTCCCGCGCCCCACCAGAAGTTCGCCTGCCAGATTTTGACCGTCGCCGGCCAGACGTGCAGCCGGGCGTCCTCGAGTTGTGCCTGTCCAAAGATTTGCCGCACCCGGTCCGACGACGACTGCGCGGCCATGACAAACCACGTCGCCGCGCCCGCCAGCAGCAGCAGCAAGAGCAGCGCCGGCACGCGCTGGCCCCGCTGGCCCAGCAGCACGGCGAAGAACACCAGGAGGGACAGCGTCGTGGCCACCCACGCGCCCCGCGACTCCGTGGCCGCCAGCCCGGCCAGAATCACCACGACCGCATAGCCCGCGAGGATGCGCGCCAGATGGCTCAGGCGGCCCGCGAGCAGATACGCCAGGCCCAGGGGCAGCGTCAGTTCGAGCCAGCCGGCGAGGTGGTTCGGACAGATGTAGGTGCCCGAGCCGCGCCCGGCATAGCCTTCCCAGCGCACGAAGTTCCAGACCGTGGACGACTTGGTGAGGGCCTGGTAGATGCCATACATCGCCGCGAACGCCGCCACCGCGAGCATCGCGCCCACGATCCAGTTCGCCGAGTGCGAGCGGTTGAGATTGTTGAGCACCACGAAGAACACCGCGGCGTAGAGCGCCACGCGGAGCAGCTCGCCGCGCGCGGTGTATTCCACCGTCGCCCAGTGATAACGCAGCACCGCATAGAGGAGAAACGCCGCCACCGCCCACGCCATCGGCGGCCAGAGCACCGCCGGTTCAGGGGTGACCCACAGCCGCACCAGCCACAGCAGCAACGCCGTCACGCCCAGCCCCGCCATCACCGCGAAGAATTCCGCATGCGTGCCGCCCAGGGCGAGCGGCCCGAACATGAGCAGCGCCACCATGAGGACATGAATCCCCCGCTCGCAAAAGGCATCCGTTCGCTCCCGCCACATCGGCGCGAAATTAGGGAACCTGGCCGGCGGGGTCACGCCCTTTCGCGGAAGACCTCCCGGGTCGGGACGCCGCACCAAGGCACCTGCAACCTTGCGCCGTCCCCTCCCCTCTCCTTAAATCCCCCCGTGCCGACCAAAGTCATCGCCGTGGCGAACCAGAAGGGTGGCGTGGGCAAGACGACCACCGCCGTCAACCTCGCCGCGTGCCTCGCCAGCCTCGGCCAGCGCGTGCTGCTGGTGGACATTGACCCGCAGGCCAACGCCACCAGCGGCGTGGGCCTGCCCAAGACCGAGGGCGCGAGCGCCTACCGCGCGTTGCTCGGCGAGGGCACGCTGGCGGAGCACATCCTGCCCACCGCGTTCGAGCGGCTGGCGATGGTGCCGAGCGAGGTGGACTTGTGCGGCGCGGAGATCGAGCTGGCGCGGTTGGAAAATCATTTGCAGCGGCTGGCGCTGGCGCTCCAGCCCGTGCGCGACGCGGGCCAGCACGACCTCATCGTCATTGATTGCGCGCCGTCGCTGGGGATCCTCACGCTGAACGCCTTCGCCGCCGCCGACTCGCTGCTGGTGCCGCTGCAATGCGAGTATTACGCGCTGGAGGGGATCTCGATGATCCATCGCGTGCTCGGCCAGGTGCGCGCCTCCGGCGTGAACGCCCGCCTCGAACTGCTCGGCGTGGTGATGACGATGTTCGACGGGCGCACGCGGCTCTCGCAGCAGGTGGTCAGCGAGGTGCGCGAGCATTTCGGCGAAACGGTCTTCGAGACGGTCATCCCGCGCACGACGCGCCTCGCGGAGGCGCCCAGCCACGGCCAGCCGATCATCCACTACGACAAATACAGCGCCGGAGCATCTGCCTACGAGGTGCTCGCGCAGGAAGTGCTGGAGCGGCTGAAGTAGCCCCGCCGCCAACCAACCCGCGCCATGAAGCCCGCCGACAGCCCGTTCCTCGACGAGGCCTTCGGCGACGCGATGGCGGCGGAGACGTTGCGCAATGCCCGGCTGGTCAACCGCGTCCGGCTGGCGGCGCTCTCCGCGTTCCTGCTGCTGCACCTGGTGCTGGGCGGCGTGCTGGGGCAGCCGGCGTGGCGCGCGGCCCTGGGCGGGCTGGTGCTCTACTGGGTGGCCGCGCTGCTCATTTTCCTCGCGGGCCGCAAACACGGCCGGCTCACCCGCCTCAGCGGCTACGTCGTCGGCCTGCTCGATGTGCCGATGGTCTTTCTGATCCAGGCCGGCTCGCTGGGCAGCGCGACGGATGCACGCGCCGCCGCGATGTTCAACGTCGGCGTCCTTCTCTTTCTCATCATGCTGGCCGCGCTCGCGCTGCGCGGGCGGCAAATCTGGCTCACCGCCGGCATCAGCGCCGCGTGCCAGACCGCCCTGCAACGGCTCGCGGACGACACCGCCGGCGGCCTCGCCGCCTCCGTCCTGCTGCTGGGCGCGGGCGCGGGCGTGTGCGCCTTCGCCTTGAAGCGGCGCGTGGAACTCGTGCGGCAGGTGGTGTTTGAGCAGTCGCGCCGCGAACGGCTGGGCCGCTACCTCTCGCCCGCCGTCGCGCGGCACGTCGAGCGGCAGGCGGGCGGCCTCGTCTCCGGCAAGGCCTGCGAGGTCTCCGTGCTCTTCAGCGACCTGCGTGACTTCACCGCGATGAGCGAGAAGCTGCCCAGCGAACGCGTCGTCGAGTGCCTCAACGAATACCACGCGTTCATGGTGGACGTGATCTTCAAGCACGGCGGCACCCTGGACAAGTATCTCGGCGACGGCATCATGGCCTACTTCGGCGCGCCGGTGGCGCAGGAGGACCACGCTATCCGCGCGATGAAGTGCGCCCTGGAAATGCACACCCAGCTTGCCCGGCTCAACACGGATCGCGCCCGCCGGGGCGAGCCACCGTTGCGCATGGGCATCGGCATCCACACCGGCCTCGCCGTCGTGGGCGACATCGGCGCGCCACACCGCCGCGAATACACCGCCATCGGCGACACCGTGAACCTCGCCTCGCGCATCGAGAGCCTCACGAAGGTCCACGACACCACCATCCTCGTGTCCGAGGCGACCCGCAGCCGGTTGGGCGACCAGTTCGCCTTCCGGGACGCCCCGCCCATCGCTGTCAAGGGCAAGGCCGACCCCGTGGCGACCTTCACGCCCATCATCTGAGCGGCCGCCAACGCCGGAACCCGCCGCTCAGAACGCGTAGTTCAAGCCCGTGTTCACCGTCAGGATGCCGTCGAGCTGGAGGTTCGAGGACTTGCCCTGCACGGAGGAGCGGGAGTTGCCGGCGTATTGGTAGGCCAGGCCCAGTTCCCAGCTCCACGCCTCGTTCAACGCCACGTAGAGGTTCGCCCGCGCGAGGGCGCTGAAGAGCCAGTCGTCCGCCGAGACGCGCCCGGAGCGCGACGCGGTCACGACGCCCGGCACCACGACGGTCTCGCTGTAGGTGTAGGTGGTGCTGGCATAAACCACGCCCAGCCCGCCGCCGAGGGTGAGGGAGACGCGGTCGTGGAGCGGCAGCTCGATGAAGGGGCCGATGTTGAAACCGTAGAGCGAGCCGTCGAGCCGGTTGTTGACCGTGCCGGTGGCCGCAACCGCTGTGACCGCGCGGTCCGCCGGCACATCGGGCAAAAGCGGACCGGCGGTGGCGAAGCTGCCGGCGTAGGGCGCGAGCGGCGGCAGCACCGCGCCCGGGGCGTATTTGTCCGTGGTGAGGCCGACGACGCCCGCGAGCGGACCCGAGTCGCGCTGGCCGAGCCGCAGGTAGCCAAAGGTCGCAAGGATGCCGATGTTCGCGCGGCGCTTTTCGGAGACGTGCCAGCGCCCGAGCACCTCCTCGTAGGCCAGCTCGAGGCCGGGAACCATCTTGTCCCGGCTGCCGCGCGTCTGGCCGTCCGCGAGCGAGCTGACGGAATGGAAGGCCAGCGAACTCGCGCCCAGGAAGGGCGCGGCGGGGTCGGCGGCGAGGAACTGCCCGGCGGTGTCGTAGCCCCAGTTCCACGTCGTGCCGCCCGCGTTGCCGCTGACGTCCACGCGCACAAACCCATCGTCGTAGGTGCGGTTCACGCCGGGGACGAGCGCGCCGGAGTTGTTCGGCGTGGCGCTGGTGAACTCGGTCTTGATGCCAAAGTTGAACGTCGCCTTGAGCGAGAAGCGGTTGCGCCGCTTGAGCATCGCGTCGTTGAACTCCTCCGCCGGGAAGCGCTCCTGCGCGACCGCCGTGCCGCCGACGCACGCCAAGCCCACCGCCCCAAACCAAAGTGTGTTTCTCATGTCGCGGGAAATTGGTTACGGCACCTGGAGCAGCCGGTAGAAGCGCGTGCCCGCCGCCGTGGGCAGGCTCGTGGTGCGCGGCGGGCCGGTGTCCACCCATTGCAGCCGCCCGCCCGTGCCCGCGACGCCGGGGAAGGAGGTCTCCCACGGCCCCAGCGCGCTGGCGCTGTATTGGATGTAGTAGGTCTTCCCGGCGGTGCTCAGGAAATCAATCTTGAACCGGCCCAGGTGAAACTCCGCGCGGTCCGGCGCGAGCACCGTGCCCGCTGGCGCGACCGGGAAACCGCCGGTGACGACCTCGACCACGAGGCGCGGGCGGGGCGAGGTCACGCGGTCGGAGACGTAATACTCGACGTTCAGCGGGAAGGAACCCGCCGGCGCGATGGTCGTGGGGATCAGCACGTAGGGCACGCCGTTGTTCGTGCCGGTGGCGTTGATGAGGTAGATGGCGTTGCCGAGCGAGTCCACGCCGAGGTCGAAGAACGAGATGCGCAGGAAGGTCAGCGCGCTGGCGCTGCCGGCGGGGTTGAAGATCGGCAGCGCCTCCTCGGTGGCCCCGGTCTGCGAGCGCAACTGGTAGGCGTTGGTGCCGGTCGCCTTGAACACCACCGCGCCGCTGAGGAAGTAGCTGGCCAGCGGCGCGCTCGCGACGTCGAGCACCTGGTTCGTTGTCGGGATGCCCTGCAAGGTCAGGCTGGCGATGCTTTGGGTGACGCCCGCCGCGACGGTGAAGTTGAGGAACAGCACGGCGTTGCTGCCCACTGTGAACGTGCCCGCGCCAGCCAGTGTGAGGTCAAAACCAATGCGCCCCTGCGTGGTGGAGTTGGTCGTCGTGAGCGCCGCCGTGGTGAACGGGCTGGTCACGCTCACGAAGGCGAGCTTGTTGGTGTCGTAGGCGATGCTGCCGCGCACGCGGTTCTCGCCGCCCTCGGCCAGCAACGCCAGCGGCACCGCGATGGCCGTGCCGGCGGTGAGGTTCGTCGTCTGCGTGGTCACGACCTGCAAGGTGCGGTTCGAGAGCGCGAGCGTGGCGTCCACGCTGGTGGCGGAGCCGTCGGAGTTCGAGACGACGACGCTGTAGTTCGCGACATCGGCGGCGGCGACGTTCGCGAGCGTCAGCGTGGCGTTGGTCGCGCCGGTGATGGCGGTGCCGTTCTTGCGCCACTGGTAGAGCAGCGTGGGCCGGCCCACGGCGATGACGCTGAACGTCACCGTGTCGCCCGCGAGCACGGAGACGGACACGGGCTGCACGATGATGACCGGCGGGTCGAGCACCGGGAGCGTGGCGTTCGAGCTGGTCGCGGAGCCGTAGGGGCTGGTGAGCACGACGGAGTAGAGACCGGCCTGGTTGGTCTGGACGTTGGTGAGCGTGAGCGGGTTGTTCGTCGCGCCCGCGATGTTCGTCCCGCCGAAGCGCCACTGATACGTGAACGGCCCGTCGCCGCCCGGCGTGACGGAGAACGTGGCATTCGAGCCTTTGTAAACTGTGAGCGACTGCGGATGCGCGAGAAACGACGGCGGCGTCTTGAGCATGAGTGTCGCGTTCGTGCTCGTGGCGGTGCCGAAGGGATTCGAGACGACCACGGAGTAAAGGCCCGCGTTCGCCGTCTGCACGTTGGTCAGCGTGAGCGTCGCGGCGGTCGCGCCGGAAATGTTCACGCCGCCGAAGCGCCACTGGTAGCTCAACGGCGCGTCGCCGGTCGCGGTCACGGTGAAGGTCGCGTTGCTGCCGAGGATGGACTCCACCGAGACGGGTTGCACCACGATGGTCGGCGGCACGTTGACCGTGAGCGTGGCGTTCGAGCTGGTGACGGAGCCGTAGGGGCTGGTGACGACGACGGAGTAAAGGCCCGCGTTGGTGGTGAACGCCGCGCCGTAACCGAAGGCCGCGTTGGTCGCGCCCGTGATGTTCACGCCGCCGAAACGCCACTGGTAGGTGAACGGCCCGTCACCGCCCACCGTGACCGAGAACGCCGCTGGACTCCCTTGCAACACCGTCAGCGACTGCGGCTGGCCCGACTGCGGCTGCGTGACGATGAACGGCGCGGTCTTCACGTCGAGCGTCGCGTTGCTGCTCGTGACCGTGCCGTAGGGATTGCTCACGACCACCGAGTAAAGCCCGAGCTGGTTGGTCTGCACGGCGGTCAAGCTGAGTGTGGCGGCGGTCGCCCCCGTGATGTTCGTGCCGTTGAGCCGCCACTGGTAGGTCAGCGTCGGGTCGCCGCCCGCGACGATCGTGATGGTCGCGTTGCTGCCGACGATGACCGTCTGGTTCGTCGGCGTGGGCTGCGTGATGATGAAGGGCGGGACGCGCACGGTGAGCAGCGCGTTCGAGCTGGTGGCGGAGCCGAAGGGATTGCTCACGACCACGGAGTAATTGCCGGCCTGATTGGTCAGCACGCCGGTCAGCACGAGCGGGTTGTTGGTCGCCCCAGCAATGTTCGTGCCGTTGAACCGCCACTGATACGTGAACGGCTGGTCGCCCGTGGCGCTGACCGAGAAGGTGGCGTTGCTGCCCTGGATGACCGTCTGCGGCTGCGGCTGGCCGAGGTCGAAGATGTTCGGCGGCGACTGCACGGTGACGACCGCCGCCTGGCTGGTGGCGGAGCCGTAGGGATTGCTCACGACGCAGACGTAGTTGCCTTCGAGGCTTTCCTGCACGTTGAAGAGCGAGAGCGCGGCGGCGGTCGCGCCGGGGATGGGCGTGCCGTTGAGGCTCCACTGATACGTCAGCGTCGGCGAACCGGTGGCGGTGACGGAGAGGTTGAGCGTCGCGCCGTTGGTGAGCGTCTGCGACACGGGCTGCACGATGATGGTGGGCGGCGTGAGCACAGTCAGCGTGGCATTCGAGCTGGTGGTGCTACCGAAGGGATTGCTGATGACGACGGAGTAAAGCCCTGCCTGCGACGGCTGCACGTTGGTGAGCGTGACCGAACTGTTCGTCGCGCCGGTGATGTTCACGCCGCCGAAGCGCCATTGGTAAGTCAGCGGCGTGCTACCGACGACATTGACGCTGAAGCTCGCGCTCTGCCCCTGCACGACGGTGAGCGACTGCGGCTGGCCGGTCGCTGGGTCGCCGCCGCCCGCGCCCGGCGTGATGGCCGGCGGCGCGGCGATGACCTCGGTGGCCGAGTTGGTAATCGCGCCGAACTGGTTCGAGACGATGATGGTGTAGAGGCCGCCGTTGGTGAGCTGGAGGTTCGTCAGGTTCAGCGTCGCGTTGGTCTGGTTCGCCAGCGCCGCGCCGTTGAAAAGCCACTGGTAGAACAGCGGCGTGGTGCCGCCGGCGGTGACGGTGAAGTTCGTGTTCTCGCCGACGAGGTTCGTCTGCGAGGCCGGCGGCGCGACGGTCAGGAAGGGCAGCGTGCCCAGCGTGAGGCTGGCGTTCGAGCTGGTGGCGGTGCCGGCGGCGTTCGAGACGACGACCGAGTAGAGGCCCTCGTTGATGGCCTGCGAGTTCGTGATGGTGATGGGGTTGTTGGTCGCACCCGCGATGTTCACGCCGTTGAACCGCCACTGGTAAAACAGCGGCGCGGTGCCGCTCGCCGTGACGGCGAACTGCGCGGTCGTGCCGGTGAGGATGAACAGGTTGGTCGGATGCGAAATGATGAGCGGCGGCGTGGGGTCGGCGGTTTCGACGCGCGTGATGAAGTTGAGCGGGAGGTTGTTGAACTGCCGGAACTCGCCCACGACCACGAGCAGGGAGTTCGTGTCCAGGGCGCTGGCGTTGACGGCGGCATTGCCGGCGCTGTCGAGGAAGCCCGCGCCCGTGCCGGGATTGAAGGTGGTGTCGTGCGCGCCGTTCACGTCCAGCCGCGCCACGCTGCGCCGGGAGACGCCGTTGATGTCGGAAAACACGCCGACGATGAGCAGCTTGCCGGTGGGCAGCAGCTCGGCGTCGCGGATGTCGGAGTTGATGGCCGTCGTCGCCGCGTAAGCCGTGTCAATCGAGCCGTCCGCGTTGAGCCGGATGATTTTTGCACGGGCCTGGCCGTTGAAGAAGTTGAAGCCGCCATAGACGATGATTTTGCCGTCGGTCTGGATGATGGCCCCGTTCACCAGCCCCGAAGCACCCGTGCCGGGGGTGAACGTCGCGTCCACCGAGCCGTCGGTGTTCAGCCGCACGATGCCCGCGCGCGCCACGCCATTGAACACGGTGAAGTTGCCCGTCACGATGCTCTTGCCGTCGGCCTGCAACTGGATGGACACCACCGGCGAGTCCGGCCCGGTGCCGGGGTTGAACGTCGTGTCCCGTGACCCGTCAGCGTTCAGCCGCGCGATGCGGTTGATGGCCGTGCCGTTGAAGTTCTGGAAGCGCCCGCCCAGCAGGATGTTCCCGTCCGCCTGGAGCGCCAGCGCGTCCACGCCGTTGTCCGCGGCGGTGCCCAGCGCGGTGGTGAAGGCGGCGTCCAGCGAGCCGTCGTCGTTGAGCCGCGCCAGCCGCCGGCTGTTCACGTTGCCCACGCCGAAGAAGTCGCCGCCGATGACGGCCTTCAGGTCGGGCTGCAACGCGATGGCGTTCACCGCGCCGTCCGTGCCCGCCGTGGCGAAGGTCGCGTCCAGCGCGCCGGTCTGCGAGAGGCGGGCGATGCGCTTGATGACCGTGCCGTTGTAGCCATCGAACGTGCCGCCGATGTAAATCTTGTTGTCGTTGGTGCGGACCTTGGTGGTGAAGACGACCGCGTTGGCCCCCGTGCCGTTGGTGAAGCTGAGGTCCACATCGCCGGGGGCGGCGAGCAGGCGGGCGGGCAGGAGGCCGGCGGCCAGGAACAACAACAGGAGGAAGGCGCGCGGCCAGCCGGTGGCTTTCATGTCGAAACGTCTGCGGACATTGGACAATTTGGTAGCAGACGAGCGGGTGACTGGCGAGCGGATTTCCCGCATCAGTGTTTCACCGACGCGAGGACGTCCTTGAGCAGCGCCTCCTCCATCTCAATGAGGTGGCCGCGCTCCGGGAAACGCCCCGCCTTCACGTCGGCGACGTATTCGCTGAACGCGGCGATGCGCTCGCGCTGGAGGCGGCGGTGTTCTTCCAGGAAGTTCCGGTAAGCCTTCGCGTGGCGCGGCAGGCGTTCGTCGTAGTCGCCGAGGATGTCGTCGGAGAAGAGGAACTGGGTGTCGCAGCCGCTGCCGGAGCCGAGGGACATGAGGAGAAGCTTCGTCTGCCGGCAGAGGAAGGCCGCGAGGTTGTGCGGCACGAGTTCGAGTTCGGCAGCGTAGGCTCCGGCGCTCTCCAGCTCCTTCATGCGCTGATAGAGCTGCTTCGCCTCGTCCACGGTCTTGCCGATGGCGCGGTAGTTTGTCCAGGTGACATGGCGCGGCACCATGCCGAGATGGCCGACGACGGGAATCCGCTCGCGCGCCATCGCCTCGATGAGGAACGGGCTGGCGGAGCAATAGACGGAGCTGGCCCCGAGTTCGAGCGCGCGAAAGCCGACGCGGATGGCCTCCTCCGGCGTGGCCAGCCCGTGCGGCGTGGAGCCGGAGAGGAAGCTGTTGGGCGCGGCGGCAACGAGCAGCGGCAGACGGGCCTGGGCTTCCGGGGAATCAAACGGGCAGCTCATCAAGTCCACGCCGGCGGCCTCGGCGGCGGCGGCTTCCTCGGGTGACTTGACGTGGATGTGCGTGAGGCAGCGCTGGCCCTTGAGCTGTTGGAGGTCGAAGACGGTGTGTTTCTTGCGTGGCCGGAGCATGGACGGAGCGTGGCGGAATCCGCGACGCCCGGCAACCTTCTCCGAACCCAGAAGCGCGGAGGGTGGAGGATTGGAGTGATGGAAATGGGCACCACGACCCGCCATTGCTCCACCACTCCAATGCTCCCGGCTCCCCGTGTGTTTCCTTGCCGCCTGCACGCCTATCTCCGAATCTCCCGTCATGGCCGACAACGCAAATCTCCGCGACCCCTTCCGCGAGGCCCGCCGGAAGGACGGTGTGCTGCAATGTCCGTTTCAGGGCGAGAACCTCCCCATGATTCTGCGCCACGCCGACGTGCGCGAGGCGGCGAAGGACTGGAAGACCTACAGCTCGGACGCGCCCTTCCGCGTGCCCATCCCGTCGGAGGAGGCGGTCCGCACGATGCGCCAGTTGCCCATCGAGACGAATCCGCCGGAGCACACGGAGTATCGCGCCATCGTGGAACCGTTCTTCCAGCGCGCCAAGCACGCCGACGTCATCGCCAAGGTGGAGGCGCTCATCGCGGAAATGCTGTCCCGTGCGCTCGCCCGCAGCACCGTGGAAATCGTCAGCGACTTCGCGCTGCCCGTGCAGTCCCGCGCGCTCACGTATCTGCTCAACGTGCCGGAGTCCGAGGCGGACCTCTGGATTGGCTGGGGCATCCATGTCTTCAAGGTCACGGGCGGTGAGTTCAAGAAAGGCACGGTGCTTGAAGACTATTTGCACGCGCAGTTCGACCGCGCGGAGGCGCAACTCAAGAACTCCCTCGCCCCCGCCGGAGCGCCGAGCATTGCTCGGCAGGAGGCCGCGTCTGGCCGAGCAATGCCCGGCGCTCCGCATGAAGCGACTCCCTTAACAGCCGACGACAGCCTTTTCACCGCCCTCGCCAAGGCCACCTATCGCGGACGCAAACTCACGCGCGAGGAAATGATGGGCTTCGGCAACCTCACCTTCGCCGGCGGACGCGACACCATCATCCACAGCATCTCGAACATCATCGCATACCTCGGCCAGCACCCCGACGCGCTCGAATACCTGCGCGCCGACCCGAAGCGCATCGTCCACGCGGGCGAGGAGTTCTTCCGCGTCTTCATGCCGCTCACGCACATCGGCCGCGTGTGCCCGGTGGAGACGGACGTTCACGGCGTCAAAGTGCCGCCCGGCGGGCGCGTCTCGCTGGCGTGGTCCTCGGCCAACTTCGATGAAGCCGTCTTCGACGCGCCGGAGGAAATCCGCCTCGACCGGAAGCCCAACCCGCACATCTCGTTCGGCTTCGGCACGCACCTCTGCCTCGGCGCGCCGCACGCGCGGCTCATCGTGCGCAGCCTGCTGGAGACTTTGGTGGAGCGCGTGAGCCGCATCGAAGTCATCGGGGCGAAGGCGCACATCGAACACGAGCCTCGCTACGAGCGCGCGAACGGCTACGACTCGTTGACCGTCCGGTTCGCCGCGCGCTGACGGAGCGTGGCATTCATGCCGCAGCAGGCTGGAGCGGTTGAACTCGGTCGGACGACGCCGAACCAAAGTGCCTTTCTGCGGCCTGAAGGCCGCGCTCCTCGTCGTCAGCTCACCTTCTCATTGGCTTCCAGGCTGAATTGGTTCAACCTCCCCGCATCAAAAGCCCGTCACCATGAAAACCACCCCCGCCCTCCTGTCATTGCTTGCCACGCTCCTGCTCGCCCCTGCCGCCCAGGCCGCACCCGTCCCGCTCTTCGATGGCAGGACGCTCGACGGCTGGGATTACGATCCCAAGGTCTGGCGCGTGGAGGACGGCATGATCACCGGCGGCTCGCGCACGGAGAAGATCCGCGAAAATTTCTTCATCGCCACCAAGCGGAATTTCCAAAACTTCGAGCTGGTGATGAAGATCAAGTGCAGCGGCGACCCCAAGACGGGTTTTATCAACAGCGGCATCCAGGTCCGCAGCGTGCGCGTGCCCGGCGGCAACCACATGAGCGGCTACCAGGTGGACTGCGGCGCGGGCTGGTTCGGCAAGATTTACGACGAGTTCCGCCGCAACCGCGTCATCGCCGAGCCGGTGGACGCCGCCGCGCTCGCGAAGGTGGTGGACGTCTTCGGCTGGAACACCTACCGCATCCGCGCCGAAGGGCCGCGCATCCGCACCTGGATCAACGGCGTGCTGGCGATTGACTACACCGAGACGGACAAGAACATCGCGCTGGACGGCCAGATCGGCCCGCAAGTCCACGGCGGCGGCGTGTGCCTCGTGCAGGTGAAGGACGTGACCGTCGAGGAACTCCCTGCCACGCCCGGCGTGCCGACATGGCAATCCCTCGGCGGAGTGGACGCCGCACGGAAACTCGTCACGCCCGCGCCCAAGAAGAAGGCGGACGAGAAGAAGAAGAAGAAGCCGGGGGCCGACGAGAAGAAATGACCGCGACACGCGACTTCCCTCGCGCCGCGCGGTGACTTAGATTCGGGCCATGCAAACCACCGCCGACTCCGCCGCCACCACCCGCCGCCATTTCCTTGCCACCAGTGCCGCCATTTCACTCGCGGCCCCGGCAGTCCTGCGCGCCGCCGGGCGCGGCGACAAGCTCAAGCTCGGCCTCATCGGCTGCGGCGGGCGCGGCACCGGCGCGGCGGCGCAGGCGCTCACCGCCGACAGCAACACCGAAATGTGGGCGATGGGCGACGCCTTCCCCGACAAGCTCAACGCCAGCCGCGAGACCTTGCGCAAGGAGTTCCAGAAAGACCCGCAGCGCATCAAGGTCGCGGACGACCGCCTGTTCACCGGGCTGGACGCCTACCAGAAGGTCATCGCCAGCGGCGTGGATGTGATCCTGCTCGCCGCGCCGGGCGGGTTCCGTCCATTGCATCTCCGCGCGGCGGTGGACGCGGGCAAGCACGTTTTTGCCGAGAAGCCGATGGGCGTCTGTCCGGCGGGCGTGCGCTCGGTGCGCGAGTCGGTGGAGATTGCGCGGAAGAAGAGCCTCGCCCTGCGCGCGGGCTTCAGCATGAGGTTTGAGACCGGCTACCGCGAGGCGATGCAGCGCATCCACGACGGTCAGATCGGCGAGGTCGTCGCCATCTACTCGACGCGCATGAGCAACCGCCTCGCGCGCTTCGACGGCACGCGCAAGCCCGGCCAGACGGACCTCGAATGGCAGCTCCGCAACTGGCACCTCTTCGGCTGGCTCTCCGGCGACTGGATCATGGAGGTGACGGTGCACAGCGTGGACAAGCTCGCGTGGGTGATGAAGGACGTGCCGCCGGTGAAGTGCCAGGCCAGCGGCGCGCGCTGGCAGCAGACCGTGGGCAACGTCTGGGACCAGTTCGACGTGACCTACCACTGGGAGAACGGCGTCATCGCCGTGCTCAAGACGCGCTACCAGAACAGTTGCTACAACGAGCACGACGACGTGATCATCGGCACCAAGGGCCGCTGCCTGCTGCGCGGCTACAACGCGCAGATCACCGGCGAGAAGCCGTGGCGCTTCACCGGGCCGAAGCCCGCCTCGCACCAGGTCGAGCACGACGAGCTGTTCGCCGACCTGCGCGCCGGGAGGATCCCCAACGACGGCGACCGCATGGCCAACAGCACCCTCATGGGCATCATGGGCCGCATGTCCGCCTACACGGGCAAGGAAGTGACCTGGCAGCACGCGCTGAACTCGAAGCTCGACACGTTCCCGAAGAACCTGGCCTGGGACATGAAGCTGGAAGTGCCGCCGCCCGCCGAGCCGGGCAGGACGCTGCTGATTTGAGCCGGCACAGCTCGACATTGGAATGTCGAGCCACCGTTCACTTCGCCCTCAGCTTCGCGAGATAAACATCGTTTCCGCCCGCGCTGGTGACGGAGTGCGGCCCAAATTTGGCGGGGCCGCTGATGTTGCCGGAGAGATAGAGGCTCCCCTGCGCGTCGGCGACGACGGTGTAGGCGTTGTCGCCCTTCTCGCCGCCGGCCTGCGTGAGCCAGCGCAGCGACCCGGCGCGGTCGAACTTTGCGACGTAGATTTCCGTGCTGCCGGTGCTCGTGAGGGAGGTGCCCGCGACTTCCGCCGTGTCGGTGAACTCGCCGGTGAGGAACGAATTGCCCGCGCCGTCCGTGCTGACACCCAGTCCGTAATCCACGCGCGGCCCGCCGCCGGTGCGGGTCCACAGACGTTTGCCTGCCGGGTCAAAGCTCGTGAGCAGCAGGTCGCTGTCGCCGTGGCTGATTATGGGGCGGGCGCCGGCTTTCAGCGCGCCCTTGAACATGCCGGCGGCCCAGACGTTGCCGGCGCGGTCGCAGGTGATCTCGTGAATCATGGCGTTGGTGCTGCCGTGGCCCTCGTGGACCCACGCAACCTTGCCGTCAGGCGTGAATTTGGCGATGAACACGTCACGGCCCGAGGCGTTGGTCAGCGAGCGGCCGCCGAGCGTCCCCGCGCCGCCGCTGGAACCGCCCACGTAGGCGTTGCCCGCGCCATCCACCGCGATGCCATGACCGCTGCCACGCGCGTTCCCCACGGCGGTCTTGGCCCAGAGCAGCTTCCCCGCAACGTCGTAGCGGGCGCAGAAAAGATGCGCGCCGCCGGCGGCGGTGACCTTGAAATCACCAAACGTGCCGTCGCCCACCAGCGCGCCGGTCACGAACACCCCGCCCCGCCCATCCACCGCGATGCCATGCCCGTAGTCATAGCCCTTGCTGCCGGCGGCACGGACCCACAGCAGCTTGCCGTCCGGGTCATACTTGGCCACGAAGATGTCGTAGTCGCCCGCGTTGTGGACCGCGACACCGCTGAAGATGGCGTTGGTGCTTTGGTAGTGACCGGTGACGTAGCAGTTGCCCGCCGCATCCGTGGCGACGCCGTAACCCCGGTCAATGCCGCTGCCGCCCGCGCTGCGCGCCCAGAGGAACTTTCCGTCCGAAGAACACTTCGCGACGAAAAAGTCCATGTCCCCCGCGCTGGCCAGCGTGTGCTCGCCGAACCGCGAGGTGCCCACGAACTCACCCGCGAGGAAGACGTTCCCGCGCGTGTCCACGGCCAGGCAGCGCGTCTTGTCGTGGCCCTTGCCGCCGGCGGAGATGGCCCAGGCGAACTCCGGCGCGGCTTCCGGCAAGGCGGCGGGCGCGGAACAGATGGCCAGCCAGGAAACCGCGCACGCCCAGCGGACAAAGTGGAGCTTCAACATGACGCGTTGGACGCGGGGCTACGGGAACCGGCTTCAAGCCGTCTTTGACAATTCGCCGCGCTTCGCAAACATTGCGTCACTTTTTCCGGTCAGCCGGAGGCGGATGAAATCCACTGTCGCCACAACAGAAGAGCACAGCCAGGTCTGCGACCTTTGCGGGAGCGGGCGTCACCAGGTCTTTGCCACGCGCGGGCGCGGCGGCTCGAAGCTCACCACCGTCATCTGCGCGGACTGCGGGCTGGTCTATACGAACCCGCGCCCGACCGAGCGCGAGAACGCGAAGTTTTACCACACCAGCTATTGGGGCGCTTACAAGCACCAGACCGTGCCCGACGAGCGGTTCTTCCAGCGGCGGCTGCCGAAGATCCGCCCCATGCTCGCGCAGCTCCGGCCCTACCTGAAGCCCGGCGTGCGCGTGCTGGAGATCGGTTGCAGCGTCGGCGCGCTGCTGTGGAGCATGAAGGAAGTGGTCGGCTCCACCGGGCACTTCACCGGCATCGAGCCGCACGAGGGCCACGCGCAGTTCGCGCGCGAGAAGAAGGGCCTCGAGGTCCACAACGGCCTGCTCGAGGAGGTCTCGCACAAGCTCAAGCCCGCGAGCTTCGACCTCGTGGTGATGAACCACGTCCTCGAACACACCATCAGCCCGACCGCGACGCTGACCACCATCAAGAAGCTGCTCAAGCCCCACGGCCACTACGTCGTCGAGGTGCCCAACGTCGAGGCCCCCGGCTCGCGGCTCTCGCACTTCTTCCACGTCGCGCACCATTACAGCTTCTCGCCGCGCACGCTGCACCGGCTGGCGCAAAAGACCGGCTTTGCGGTCAAGCGCGTGGACTCGCTCGACGGCGACCTGCCCGGCACGCGTCTCAATGCGGTCTTCGAGAAGCCCACCTCCGCCGAGGCCGGCGTGACCACACGCTTCATCCGCGACGACCCCAACGAACGCGCCGCCGCCCTGCGCCGCTACGAGCGCTGGTATTGGCTCACCGCCGCGAGCTTCCGCAAGAAAATCACCCACTGGCAGCGCCAGCGGATGTGACACGGTCTGCCCGCTGCGGTTCAGCGACGACTCTGGCAGGCACCATGAAGCTGGGTCGCAAGTGGTTTCCCTCGCTGGACAGTCACAATCGCGGTGACAGCCAACCTTCCGCACCTTAACGTGCCGCCACCATGCGTTCCGTGAAGGTGTCCCTCGGGGCACGCAGCTACGACATCAAGATCGCCGCCGGCCTGCTCGCCGGCCTCGGCGCGGATTGCGCGGCGCTCAAGCTCGGCCAGAAGTGCGCCGTCATCACAAACACAACGATTGCAAAACTCTACGGTGAGGAAGCCGTGAGATCGCTCCGCAGGGCAGGGTTTGAACCGATTATCATCGCAATCCCACCTGGAGAAAAAAGTAAACGCCTCAGATACGTCGGTTGTTGTTACGAGCAGCTTGCGTCCCATCGAATTGAGCGCAAATCCTTCATCGTTGCGCTTGGTGGTGGGGTTCCTGGTGATTTAGCTGGCTTCGTTGCAGCAACCTACCTGCGGGGTATTCCTTTTGTGCAGGTTCCGACTTCGTTGCTCGCGCAGGTGGACAGTTCCGTCGGCGGCAAGACCGGCGTGAACCTCGCGGCGGGCAAGAACCTCGTCGGTGCGTTCTACCAGCCGCGCCTGGTGCTCTGCGACCTCGACACGTTCCGCACACTGCCGGAGCGCGAGTTCCGCGCCGGCCTCGCCGAGGTCATCAAATACGGCATCATCTACGACGCGGCGCTCTTCGCGCGGCTGGAGCGCGACATGGCGAGAATCCTCCGGCGCGACGCCGCATCGCTCGCCCACATCGTCGCACGTTCCTGTGAAATCAAGGCGGACGTGGTCTCGCAGGACGAGACCGAGGGCGGGCTGCGGGCGATTCTGAACTTCGGCCACACCATCGGTCACGCCATCGAGGCGATCACGGCCTACGGGCGTTACCTGCACGGCGAGGCCATTTCCATCGGGCAAGTCGCGGCGGCGCACCTTTCGGCGGAACTGCTTGGGCTGCCGGCGCGGGACGTGGAGCGAATCCGCGCCCTGTTCGTTGCCGCAGGCTTGCCCGTAAGCATCGAGCTGAGTTCCACGCAACGCACCAAGCTCCTAGCCGCCATGACGCTCGACAAGAAAGTCAGCGGCGGCGAAATCAAGTTCGTCCTCGCCGAGCGCATCGGGAAAGTCGTGTGGGGCCAGCGCGTGCCCACCGCCGCGGTGCATCGCGCTCTCGACGCGGTAGCTTCGTCCCGGACTGAAAACTGAACACTGATTACTAATCACTTTCCCCGTGAGCGCCGTCTCCGAAACCATCGTCCGCGAATACCTCGAGCTGCACGGCTTCTTCGTCCGGCAGCAGCGCAAGTATGTCGCGCCGTCGCGCCGCGAGGACGACGAGATTGATTTCTACACGCTCAATCCGCACTACACGCCCGGCGCGTCCCTGCCCTTTGTGCTTGGCTCGGCAGACCTGGCGGGCGTGGCGCGCGCGCTGGTGGTGGTGAAGGGCTGGCACACGGAGACCTTCAGCCCGGCGGTGCTGGCCAACGCGCCGGAGATTTTCCGCTTCGTGGAGCCGGCGGCCTTCGAGCACGCGGCGAAATCCTTCGGCGGCGATGGACCGCTCACGAAGATGCTCGTCGTGCCCGCGCTGCCCAGCGGCGAGGAGGCGCGCGCGCAAAGCATCGAGCTGCTGCGCGTGAAGGGCATTGATGCGGTGATTCCCTTCCGCACGATGCTGGCGGACCTGATCGAGGAGATTGAGGTGAACCGCAACTACCAGAAGTCCGACCTGCTCCAAATCATCCGCATCCTCAAGAACTACGACTTCTTCCGCGAACCGCAGTTGGAGCTGTTCAAGCCGGGGAGGAGGAAGCGATGAGCTTCGCAAGCTCCAAATCCCAAGCGCCAAGTTCCAAAGAAGTTCCAAGCTCCAAGCTCCAAGCTGTGTTTTCACCGCCCGTGCAAGGAGCACACCCCAGTTCGTCAGACGCCCCGACGAAACGGACCTTGAAGCTTGGGATTTGGAGCTTCTTTGGAGCTTGGCGCTTGGCGCTTGGACTTTCTGTCCGCCTCGCCGCGTTCACCGCCGCCTTAATCGCATTTCTGCACATGCCCGCTCCCGCCCGCTCCCAGTCCGCCACCAACTTCGTCCTCGTCATCCACGGCGGTGCGGGCGTGATTCCGAAGGAAGAACTCACGCCGGAGAAGGAGAAGGCCACGCGGGCGACGCTGGACGCGGCGTTGCTCGCCGGCCATTCCGTGCTCGCGCGCGGTGGCAAGTCGCTCGACGCGGTCATCGCCGCCATCAAAATTCTGGAGGACTCGCCGCTCTTCAACGCGGGCAAAGGCTCCGTCCTCACCGCCGACGGCACCGTGGGCATGGACGCCTCCCTCATGGACGGCGCCACGCACAAGGCCGGCGCGTGCGCCGACGTGAAGCATGTGAAGAACCCCATCGAACTCGCGCGCCTTGTCATGGACAAGACGCCGCACGTCCTGCTGGCCGGGGATGGCGCGGAGATTCTGGCGAAGGAGCACGGCCTGGCCCTGATGCCAGCGGACTATTTCATCACCGAGCACCGCAAGCTTCAGTTGCAGCGCATCCAAAAGCAGGAAGCGGAAAAGGCGCGCAAGGCCGGCGAGAAGAAGGCGCAGGCGAACAGCTTGGAGAGCATCGGCACCGTCGGCGCGGTGGCCTTGGACAAGCATGGAAATCTCGCGGCGGGCACCTCGACCGGCGGCATGGTGAACAAGCGCTTCGGGCGCGTGGGCGACTCGCCCATCATCGGCGCGGGCACTTACGCGGACAACCTGACCTGCGCCGTCTCCGGCACCGGCCACGGAGAGTTCTTCATCCGGGGCGTCGTCTGCTACGACATCGCTGCGAGGATGAAGTATCAGGGCGTCGCGCTGACGAACGCGGCGGAGGAAGTCGTGCTGCGCCAGCTCAAGGACGCCGGCGGACGCGGCGGCGTCATCGCGCTGGACGCGAAGGGCAAAGTGGCGATGCCCTTCAACACCGAAGGCATGTATCGCGGCATCATCCGCGCCGATGGCAGGCCGTGGACGGCGATTCGGCGGGAGTGACGCCGTCGGCTCATGGACGCGGCCCCCTCACCCCGGCCCTCTCCCCCGTTGGGGGCGAGGGAGAAGAGCGCTCGGAGACAGATGGCGCTGTGGGTTTTCAACGCGCTGCTTCTCGTGGTGGCCGTCGTGCTCTGGCAAAAGCTCCGCTGGCGCAAGGTCAGCGACACGCCTGCCGGCGTCGTCTGGCAGCGGAGCCAGACGACGCACGTTGACCGCAACCGCGACGGACGCGTGGACGAGGAGACGATTCGTCTGCCGGAAGGGATTGCAGTGATTCGCCGCGACTCAGACTTGGATGGCTGGTTCGACCTGCGTTACGTGGAGCGGCGTGGGCTGGCGACGCGCTTGGAGCAGATTCGCGAGGAAGCGCCGAGGCACTGAGTAGTCGCAATCTTCAGATTGCGAATCCATTCGCAGGCTAAAGCCTGCGACTACTCCTTCTCCTGCCCGTTGTTCCAGAAGCGGAACATCTCCTCCGCCGTCGGCACCTTCAGCGGGCGCACGATGCGGAAGCCGAGGAACTGCGCGTCGGTGAGATACCAGATGCTCTTCGGGAGCTGCGGGTCCTGCTGCTTCCACGACTTGTCGGAGCCGCGCCGCGCCGCGCTGCGGAGCTTGGCGAGGCCGTCATCCCACGAGCCCCCACGCGCGACCTGCGGGTAGGGCGAGGACTGCTTGAGCCACGGGTCTTGGACGAGCGCCTTCACCTTGTCGTAGTTCGGCTCGTATTGGTCGAGGCACCACTCGGCCACGTTGCCGTGCATGTCGTAGAGGCCCCACGGGTTGGGCTTCTTCTTGCCGATCTTCTGATACTTGAAGTCGCTGTTGGCCTCGAACCATGCGTATTGCTTCGCATCCGCCACATCGTCGCCCCAGTGGTAGGCGGTCTTGGTGCCGGCGCGGCAGGCGTATTCCCACTCGGCCTCGGTCGGCAGCCGGTAGAAGTGGCCGGTCTTGGCGGAGAGCCACTGGCAATACTTGTTCGCCGCGTGCTGCGTCATGCTGATGGCCGGATAGCCATCCTTGCCCATGCCGAACGACATCTCCACGTAGGGCTTGGTCGGGCGCGCGACCGCGTCGGAGACCTTCTCGCGCTCGGCATCGGTCTTGATCTGGTCCTTGAACCGCTTCTCCGCGTCCACATACATGAACAGCTCAAACTCGTTCCAGGTGATCTCGTGCGTGCCCATCCAGAACGGGGAAACCTTCACCTTGCGCTGCGGACCTTCGTTGGCCTCGCGGCCCTTCTCGCCCATCGAACTGCCCATCACGAACTCGCCCGCCGGGATCGGCACCAGCGCGTAGCTCACGTCGGTGCCGGGCACCGTGTTCGTGTAGGCCCTCATGCTGGCGGCGGTCTTTTCCTTGTGCGTTGCGGTGATGAGCTTGTGGATGCTGGCGACGGTTTCGTTCTCGTTCGCGCCGGGCGCGGCCTCCTTCTTCTTCTGCACGAGCGCCAGGCCGTCCGGCCAGACCGCGCCCTGCTGAATCCACAACTTCACAAACTCAATCTCCTCCTTCGTGAGCCGGTCCTTGGCCTTCGGCGGCATCACCTTGTCATCGTCAATGGGATGGGTCGTCGAGGTGTAGATGGGGCTTTTCTCCGGCTGGAACGGCACCACGCCGGTGCCGCTCTCACCGCCCTTGTAGGTCAGCTCGCGCGTGTCCATGCGCAGCTCGCCCTTCGCGTGCCCCTCACGATGGCAGGCCACGCAGTTGAACTCGAAGATGGGCTGGATGTCCTTCGCGAAGTTGATTTTCTTCGCGACGCCGAGCTTCACGCCGACCGGCCACTTCGCGCCCGTGTCAATCCATTCGCGGAGCTTGGCCTGCTGCTCCTTGGGCAGAATCCCCTCTTTCGGCGGCGGCATGAAACCGTCGTCGTCCGGCTTGAGCGTGGTGGAGGTGTAGAGCCTGCTCTCCTTCGACTTGCCGGCCACGAGCGCCGTGCCGCTGTCACCGCCCTTGAGCGTGTCAGCGAGCGTGTGGAGGCGGAGGCCGCCCTTCTTCTGGTCCTCGCCGTGGCACTTGGTGCAATGCACTTCCAAAATCGGCTGGATGTCCTTCACGAAATCCACGGCTGCGACGGCGGTGGAAACGAGCGCGAGCGAGGCGGCAAGAGTCGGAACGAATCGAGTTTTCATCAACAATGTGCCGGGAAGCTAGTGGCGGGTCAGGCAATTGAAAAGTGAAAGTTGGCTCCCGCAAACGCACCACGGCGCGGGAGGGGCAGCTCCCGCGCCGGGTGCGTTGTGTTACCAACCTCGCCGCCGCTCCGGTCCACAGCCACGTAAACCAGCACCGGCGGCGAAAGGGTTTCAGGAGCGGCCCGCGCTCCGGGTTCAGCTCACCCCCGCTGGCAGGCAAGGGGCGGCTGCTTCTCCTTCATCATCGGCGGCCTTTCATTTCAGGGTTCATCGGGTGATTGAGTTTCTGGTCTGATGTCTGTGGTCTGCGGTCTGCGGTCTGAAGTCTGTGGTCCAGCTCAGTTCCGCTTGAGCGTCACGCTCGCGCCCGCCGCCAGGGTCACGTAGGTGATGCGCTGGCCGGCGTAGGTCTCGCTGCTGATCGTCGGGGCCTTCACCGTGTAGCTCACGATGCCGCCGTTGACCAGGCCCGTCACCGGCACGCGCGCGGCCTTCGTCACGGTGAGGGTGACGGTGTTGTTCGCGTTGCGCGTGGCCACCACGCCCGAGGCGTTGTAGGCCATCCGGCGCTGGAGGGTCGCCGCCAGGTTGTTCATCGTCGGGGAGAGGGCCGGGAAGTTGTAGAGCTTCTCATACTTGTCCGCGACCTTGTTGAGCAGGTCGCCCAGCAGCGTGTTGCCCGCGCCGTTGTAGTCCCGCAGGTTGGGCTGGTGGAACATCAGCGGGCTGACATCGCCCTTGAGCAGGAAGCCCAGCAGGAGTTCCGCCTGGTTGTCCAGGATCTCGGCGTAGCTCAGGTCGCGGCCCCAGTAGCCATTGTAGATGCTGTTGTATTCGCTCGCCCACTCGGCCGGCGTGCTCACGTTGTAGAAGAGGTTGTTGGCGTGCCGGGGGATCATCAGGATGCGCGCGTCCACCCAGTTGGGGATGCCGGTGTTCGGCGTGGTGGGCCGGTGCGCGGGGATGGAGGTGTCGGTGACGAAGTAGCGGATGCCGGCGTCGTAGGCGGCCTTGATGAACTGCGGGTTGTTCAGGCCGGTGATGTTGGGCGTGACCATGTTGGCCCGGCTGTAGTTCGGGAGGCCCAGCCCGGTGGCGGTCTGGTTGTTCTTGGTGATCTCGGTCAGCGCGTCGGCGTAGGAGATGTCGTCGAGGTAGGGGTGCGTGTAGGTGTGGCTGATCCACTTAAACATCGCCTTGTTGGTGCGGACGTAGGGCGTGAGGTCGTCGTTCTCGTATTCGCCGGCCACCGTCCCGAGGCCGTTGAAGGCCATGTCGTAGCGGAAGTTCTTGCCCAGCGTGCGGGTGTTGAAACCCTTCTGCCAGGCGATGACCGCCCGCCAGTCCTTGGCGCTCTGGCGGAACTCGCCGGCGGGCCACATCTCGTCGGCCAGGAACACGTCGTCAATCTGCGCGGAGAGGTAGGTGTGGCGCTCGCCCAGGAACAGGCCCTTGTTGGCCCAGGTGACGAGGCCGTGGGAGAGCACCGTGCTGTGGATGAGCCAGGGGGCGTTGTCGAAGGTCATCGAGAGCACCTCGCGGCCGTCGGCGTGCTTCTTCACCGCGATGAGCGCGTGGCCCTGCGCGTCGGAGAGCCAGACCGTCGTGTTCGTGTCGAGGGGCGTGGCGAGGTAGGTCCAGACGTTGGAGACGGCGAAGGCGTTGGCGGTGACGAGGTAGGGGAAGGAGGGCTTGGCGGCGGCGGACCAGGTGCCGAGGGCGGCGTTGCCGGTGGCGTCGAAGGCGGCGGTGGGCCAGTTGAAGCCGGCGTCGGGCGTGGGGTAGCCGCTCCAGTTGATCTGGCGCACGCCGAAGTCGGCGGCGTATTGGTTCAAGGCCGCCCACTCAGCCGTGTTCAACGCCGAGGTCCAGGTGGTGCCATCGGGCGAGTAAGCCAACTGCGAGTCGGTGAGCATCACGCTGCTGTAGAAGCCGCGCAGGCCGGCGAAGAGCTTGTCTGCGGTCAGGCTGCCAGGCTGGGCGGAGGCCACATGCACCGTGTAGGGCGTGCCGAGGAAGTCGAGGGCTTGGCGGATGGCCGGCAGCGCGGCGTCATTGGCCGTCGCGCTCACCACCAGCACGGCGAGGTCCGTGGAGGAGTTCGTGAGCGCAGCCTTCGCGGGCTTCACAAACACGCCGCCGAGGACGGCCACCAGCATGGCGACCATCAGCGTCAGCGTCGGGCGGGGCGCGTAAGCGGCGACCGCCGGCTTGCGCGGCACCCACGCGAGCGGGGCTGCCTTGCGCACCGCGACGCGCATGGTGGTTTCTTGGGCGAACTGAACGCGGATGACTTTGACAGCCTGTCCCTCGTTCGTGGCTGAGAACGTGTTTGTTTTCATGGCCCCAGATTACGCGCGGGCGCGGGACGCGGTATCGGGCTGGCGACCCGATAGTCGGTTAGGGGTGCCCCCTACCCTGCCCTGTCGAACTTGCCGCTCATCCCAAGCACCGGCTCACGTTTGCCACGACCGGGGCAATCCAAGTTCAGTCTCCGACAATTGCCCGAAAGCCGGATCGCGCCGGTTGCGCTTGGCTGCGTCAGGCATGACTGCCGTGGCCCCACCCGGACAAACCACCGCGCCCGTCACCTGGCACGACCAGCCGAGTGACGCGGCGTTCCGCGTGCTAAGTTCCTCACCGGAGGGGCTGGCCCCTGACGAGGCGGCGCGCCGGCTCGCGGCCCACGGCCCCAACGCGCTGCCGGAGGCGAAGCGCCGTTCCCTGCTCGTCGTCCTGCTCCGCCAGTTTGTCAGCCCGCTGATTTACATCCTGTTCATCGCGGCGGCGGTGTCCTTCGCGGTCGGGCACCGGGGTGATGCCTTCGTGATTCTGCTGGTGGTGTTCGTCAACGCGCTTATCGGCACGTTCCAGGAGGGCCGGGCCGAGCGCTCGATGGAGGCGCTGCGCAAGCTCTCCGCCGTGCGCGTGCGTGCGCTGCGCGGCGGCCGCGAGTCGCTCATTGAAGCGCGCGACCTCGTGCCCGGCGATGTGGTGCTGCTCGCCGCCGGCGACGCGATGGCTGCGGACGCGCGGCTCATCGAGGGCAACGCCCTCGAAGCCGCCGAGGCCGCGCTCACCGGCGAGTCATTGCCGGTCACGAAGCACCCCGAACCGCTGCCCGCCGACACGCCGCTCGCCGACCGGCGCAACATGGTTTTCTCCGGCACGCACATCGCCGCCGGGCGGGGCAAGGCGCTCGTGGTCGCGACCGGCGTGGACACCGAGGTGGGCCGCATCGCGAGCCTGACCGAGTCCGCCGAGGAGCCGAAGACGCCGCTGGAGACGCGCATCGCGCAATTTGGCCGCTACCTCGTCGGGGCCGCCATCGGCCTGTTCGTGCTCGTCATCGTGGTCGGGCTGATGCGCGGGCTGCCGTTCATTGAGATTCTCATGGTCGCCATCAGCCAGATGGTTTCGATGGTGCCGGAGGGCTTGCCGGTGGCCATGACCATCGCGCTCGCAGTGGGCATGCAGCGCATGGCGGCGCGCAAGGCCGTGGTGCGCCGGCTCGCGGCGGTGGAGACGCTCGGCTCCACCAGCGTCATTTGCAGCGACAAGACCGGCACGCTCACGCGCAACGAGATGACCGTGACGGCGCTGTGGCTGCCGGATGGCCGCGCGGTCGAAGTCACCGGAGCCGGCTATGCGCCGGAGGGCAAGCTGCTCGTGAACGGCGCGGAAATCTCCGTTTCGGAAGACCCCGCCCTGCTCGCCCTCCTCGAAGCCGGCGCGCTCTGCAACGACGCGCAGCTCGTGCCGCCCGACCGCGCCGACCCGCGCTGGCGTCCGCTGGGCGACCCCACGGAGGCGGCGCTGCTCACGCTGGCCTTGAAGGGCTGCGTGGACCCCGCCGCGCTCCGGCAGCGGCATCCGCGCCGGGCTGAGATTCCTTTCGACTCGACCACCAAACTGATGGCCACGCAGCACGGACACTCGGCCCGGGGGCGCATTTGCATCAAGGGCGCGCCGGAAATGCTGCTGGCCCTGTGCGCGTTCGCGCGGCGGGGGGAGAAGCTTGTCCCGCTGGACGAGCCGTGCCGGCGAACTTTCGAAACGACGTCCGCCGAGCTGGCCGGACGCGCCTTGCGCCTGCTCGCAGTGGCCGAGGTGCCGGAGGCGGCGCTGGATGAAACCTCCGGTTTCGCCCAGTTCGAGCGCCGCGCCACGTTCCTCGGCCTCGTCGGGCAGATGGACCCGCCGCGCGAGGAAGTGAAGGCCGCCGTCCACGAATGCCGGCGGGCGGGCATCCGGCCCGTGATGGTCACGGGCGACCACAAGGCGACCGGCCTGGCCGTGGCCCGTTCGCTGGGCATCGCGCGCGACGGCGACCTCGCGGTGGACGGCCGCGAGTTGGAGGCGATGCCGGAGCAGGATTTGCGGCACGACCTCGACCGCATCTCGGTCTTCGCGCGCGTGCATCCGGCGCAGAAGCTCCGCATCGTCGAGGCGCTTCAAGCGAAGGGCAACGTCGTGGCAATGACCGGCGACGGCGTGAACGACGCGCCCGCCCTGGCCCGCGCGGACGTGGGCGTGGCGATGGGCATCACCGGCACCGAGGTCGCCAAGGGCGCGGCCAAGATCGTGATCGCCGACGACAACTTCGCGACCATCGTGAGCGCCGTCGAGGAAGGGCGGCTCGTCTATCGCAACCTGAAGAAGGTCATTATCTTCCTCTTCGCCACTTCGATTGACGAAGTGGTCGTGCTGCTGGGCGCGCTGTTCTTCGGCTATCCCCTGCCCCTCGCGGCGGTGCAAATCCTGTGGATCAACATCGTCACCGAGGGCGTGCTGACCGTGAACCTGGTGATGGAAGGTCCCGAAGGGAATGAGATGAACCGCCCGCCCATCCCGCGCGACGAGCCGCTCATCACGCGCGGCATGGTGACGCGGATGCTCGGCATGGTGACCGCGTCGGTGGCGGCGACGCTGGGCTACTTCATCTGGCGGCTCTCCACCGGCGCGCCGCTCGACCTGGTGCGCAGCGAGACCTTCACCGTGCTGGCGGTTTGCCAGTGGTTCAACGTGCTCAACTGCCGCAGCGAATCGCAGTCCGCCCTGAGCCTGAGCCTCTTCAAAAACTACTGGCTGCTCGGCGGGCTGGTGCTGGGCAACCTGCTGCACTTCCTGGTCATCTACACGGAGCCGATGAACCGCATCTTCCACACCGTCCCGATTCCGCTGTTCAACTTCTTCCTCATCGGCGCGGTCGCCAGCGTCGTGCTCTGGGTCGAGGAGGCGCGCAAGCTCCTCGCCCGCCGGCAAGCGAAGATCCATTGAACCCGAATCCCGAAGCTGGCCGAAAGGAACGAAAGAATACGGAAGGAAGCGAAGCGCTTGGCGAACCAGGGGCGGAACGATTCACCCATGCTTCTTCATTGCCACCGTCTCCGCTCTTTTCGGTGTCTTTCGCTTCTTTCGGCAATTCCCTTTCGGAGATCGGGTTGGAGGCGGCTGGTTCTGCTCGCCTGAACAAGGCCGTTTCAACCACGATTCGCCCATGAGCACCGTCGCCTTCTACGACACGAAGCCCTACGACCGCGACTACTTCCAGCGGGCCGACCACGCGGACCAACTCGCGTGGCGCTTCCACGAGTTCCGCCTCAACGCCACCACTGCCACCTCGGCCAGCGGCGCGCAGGCCGTCTGTGTGTTCGTCAACGACCGAGTGGACCGCGCGTGCCTGATGACGCTCGCGGAGCTGGGCGTGCGGCACATCGCGCTGCGCTGCGCGGGCTTCAACAACGTGGACCTCGTCGCCGCGCGCGAGCTGGACCTGGCCGTGACGCGCGTGCCGGCCTACTCGCCGCACGCGGTGGCGGAGCACACGCTGGCGCTGCTGCTCGCGCTGAACCGCAAGATTCACCGCGCCTACAACCGCGTGCGCGAACTGAACTTCGCGCTCAATGGCCTCGTGGGCTTCGACCTGCACGGCAAGACCGTCGGCGTGGTGGGCACGGGGAAGATCGGCCGCATCGCCGCCGGCATCCTGCGCGGCTTCGGGATGAACGTGCTGGCTTACGACCCGTTCCCCTCGCCCGACTGGGCGCGCGACGCGGGCGTGACTTACACGGACTTTAGCACCCTGCTCGCCGGCAGCGACGTGGTGACGCTGCATCTGCCGCTCACGCCGCAGTCGCATCATCTCATCAATGCCGCGTCCATCGCGCGCATGAGGCCGGGCGCGGTGCTGGTCAACACCAGCCGCGGCAAGCTCGTGGACACCGCCGCCGTCATTGAGGCGCTCAAGGGCGGCCAGCTCGGCGGCGTGGCGCTGGACGTGTATGAGGAGGAGGAAGGCATCTTCTTCGAGGACCATTCGGGCGAGGTGTTGCAGGACGACGAGCTGTCGCGGCTGCTGACGTTTCCCAACGTGCTCATCACGGCGCACCAGGCCTTTCTAACGCGCGAGGCACTGAGCGAAATTGCGCGCGTGACCGTGACGAACATTCAGCGACGCGCGGTGGATGAGACATTCTTGGAAGGGACGGCGTTGTGACGTGAGGCTGGCCACTGAAGAACAACCGGACGCGGGCCAAGGACGAAGCTGCCATCCTCCCTCTCCCCTGCCCTCTCCCGCTGGGAGAGGGAGAAACGCAGCCAGCGGCGGGCGCTGCGCGTCATGCCCCTGACCATGAGCACACCAAACTCCGACCGCACCTGGGTCATCGGCCAAAGCGTGCTCATGCTCGCAGTCGTCGGGCTTGGCGTCACGCATCGCGGAGCGTGGCAGAGCGACGCGGGCTTTATGGCGGGTGCGGTGCTCTTCGCACTCGGAGCCATCGTTGGTGTTTGGGGCGTGCGGTCGCTGGGCCGCAGCCGCACTCCGAATCCAACTCCGAAGGCCGACGCGGAACTCGTGCAAACTGGCATTTATCGCTGGCTGCGGCATCCGCTCTACAGCAGCGTGATGCTCGCGTCGCTGGGCTGGGCGCTGTTGTGGCAGAGTGCGGCGGCGCTGGCGGCGGGCCTGGTGCTCTGCGTGTTCTTCGACGCGAAGGCGCGGCTGGAGGAGCGGTTGTTGTTGGCGAAGTTTCCCGATTATGCGGCGTATCGGGAGCGGACGTGGCGGTTTGTGCCGTGGGTGTATTGAGTGGGGAGTAAAACGTAATGCGTAATACGTAAGGGGAGTCGCTGCCGCCGCTCGTTACCGTGCGCAATCTGGGGGGAGTTTCCGGCAAACGTGGAAAAGCGGTTCGCCCCGTTGCGGGCGACCAATCTGGTGAGGAGGGCGGAGAGGGTCGGAGCGGAGGGGTGGAGCGGCCACCCTCTCCCTTGGGGAGCCGGGCCGGGCAAAGGCGGCACCCGGAACGGCGGGAACGAGTCCGCCAGGATGGAGTCGGTTATGATTGCCCTGAGTCGTTGGAGCCCCTTCAAGGAAATGGAGGAGCTGCAGGGCCGGCTGGGTTCGTGGATGAACCTGCCGGGACGCGCCACCACGAGCAAGGAAGCCCTCGCCGTGGCGGATTGGTCGCCCTTGGTGGACATCACCGAGGACGAGAAGGAATTCCTGCTCAAGGCCGAGCTGCCGGGAGTGAAACGGGAGGAAGTGAAGGTGACGGTCGAGGACGGTGTCCTC